>ENA-ORXR01000121-ORXR01000121.1-marine-metagenome-genome-assembly--contig:-NODE-121-length-121160-cov-16.082918_pt1 | contig 121160 bp, 103 predicted proteins | sample MGYA00237866_ERZ511479 | MGnify/ENA metagenome assembly ERZ511479
ACCAGAATATTTGTGCTAACAATTTCTTATTAAAAGATTGATAGTCAACGATTATTGTCTTTTCGTTCAGAAACTAAGTACCATGAGAATAGTCCTGTTAGCCTTTTTCCTTTTTGGAATCCTTCACGTCAATGCACAATCTCCTACTAGTTTAGAGCCAGATGCCGAATTCTTCAAAGATCCATCGAAGCATATAATAAAACAAGTAGATTACATGAATGCTATGATACACTCTCAAAATGGTAGTCATTTAAAATTGAATCTTGATCACCAATAAATACTTTCAACGATTCAGAATAATGGCATAGCGCGCCTGATAGTAGCGGAACAAAGTGTGTATACAGGGGTGAGAAGCACGAGCTACGAAGGCTCATAGAGACTAGTAGCGAGATTGCTGAACCACTTGAAGAGATACTTTGTATTAGCGGATAGCAGGAATTTCGCGCCCAAACAAAAAAATTACTTTAATGACTGGTGTTCCCGTATGCGTTGAAGCATTATTTCTTTTATGGCGACCTTCAATTCTTCTAGGCGGTCTATTGTGTAGTCTTTAGTATCGAAAGGTCCGTCCCAGTAGACATGCACCGTTCCTGGTTTAAGGTTTAATGATTTAATATGTGGGCTTTCGATTTTGTCAGAATCAATAATTGTTTGAATGAGTATCGACTTTTTTTCTTCAATTGCCAAGCGGAAAGCACCATTATAAAAAGATTTTAGCGGTTCTGAAGTGACATTTCGTGTCCCTTCTGGAAAAATTAGTACAGAAAATCCCTCTTTCAAGTTTTTCGCCATCAGTTTAAATCCTAACTGTTTAGAGGCTTTATTAGAGCGGTCTATTAGGATACATAATCGTCTAATTAGTAAGCCCAAAACAGGCATACGCCCAGTTGATTTCTTTGCTAAAAATTTGAAAATCACTGGGGTTGTTACTTCACTGGCAAATACATCGATCATTGATTTGTGATTGCTGATCAATACATAACTTTCTTTCGGATCTACAGTGATACAAGACATTACCTTGTAGCGAATCAGTAAGCAAGCACTAAGGCATCGAGCAATAATCTTATAGCCGAAGTACAAGATTGGGCGTTCCGTTTTTTTGCCAAACAACAGTAGGACAACATAGGAAATGGGAGTATAAATAAGAATAAACAGTGATAAGATCACTATTCCATAACCAATCCAAATTTTTTGGTGTAATCCTTTCATAAGTTGCTTTTCAACACAAATTAAACACCAAGAATGGTAAAAAAGTTTAATTTCAATAATAAGAAAAAAGCCCCTCATCAAGGAGATAAGAAGCTTTTATAGTGGATTGGGTCTAATATATTCTTTTGTATCGAAAAACAGTTACTAAATTTAATAAACTAAAGTCAATTTCCCAACTTTAAACAGACAAATATTCTTGACATATACATGGATAGTATAACTAAAATACAAAACCGGAATTTGATGACTCAAACTCCGGTTCAACTCTAATACGTACATACTATCAACACTAAATTTTCCAAAACAATCGGTCGTAATCTCGATCTATCCACGTTTTCCTAAACCAGGTTTTGTGGACTTCCCTTTTTTGCTGCTTTTACTTTTATTTTTGATACCGCTGAATGGTCCTTTTTTCGACTCCTTGATAAGTACATAGCGCACGGTTAGTGCTGTATCATGATTGAGCACTGATGGTCCTCCAGAAACATTAATCTTAGGACGATAATCGAATGATATATTGATTCTTCCAAGAGTCGCTTCAACTCCGGCAGTAGCAGTCACTCCAAACGGATCTTTTGTATCAGGTCCTTCTAAAGCCACCTTATTTCCTTCGTCATTGATGTAATAGTCTTTAATCCAGCCTTTGTGAAGTCCTGCACCATAAAAGTAAGTTAGATTCTTAATCAATAGTTTTTTATACTGTTTTCCTACTAAGCTAAAATCCGCCTTGCTTCTAAAATCATAATGTCCAACTGCTTCAACAGTCAACTGATCGGTGATTTTTTGTTGGATGGAAAGACCGTAATTGGATCCTAGTCTAAGTCCTGCAGCTGTTTTGTACGCTTGCCCAAACATTGTAAAGGTCACTATATTTAGAACGAATAAACAAATTCTCTTTTTCATGGTTCGATTATTTAAACCCAAAATCTATATACTAACAGGTCATTCGGGTTATGTTGATAAATAGGTTAAGGAAGAAGTAAAGTCATATTGTTTTATAATTTCAAATATGTTCTGCTTATTGCGATAGTTGTGCCAATGATTGTTTAAACGTTTGATTTACTGTGTTTTGTATACTTATTTATGTTATTTATTTATTAAAATGAACGGCCCAATTCCTAATTATCTGTTAATCGGTGCGCAGTATTAACAGTAAAGATGCCTAGGAAACTAGTGTGTAAATAATTGATTAACAGTTTTTTGTGGTTATTAATTGATGATTGCTGTTTCTTAACAAAATGAGATGTTAAAGTGACGGAATTAGGTAGTAGGAGTAAATTGACCTGTTACTTGAAAGGATTACTTTGTTATTCTGCAGCATTTGGTTATCATTTACACCAAGAAAGAAGAAAAATGCATCTAACAGAGAAACATCCGTTTGAATTATGAACAAATTTGTAAAAATCCTTTTGTTAACTTGCTTTACTCTTAATTTGTCGGGGCAAATTGAATTGAACATCATAGATAATGAATGTCAACTTGATGAACCACAGAAACGTCAATTGGAAAGTGTGATTCGGTTAGCTATCAACTTACCAAGTCTTCAACAATATTTTCATATAAACGACTTCCCAGATAGAAAACCATTAATTATTAAAGAATTTGGATGGATAAACGCTGAAAATCTTAGCGGGATGAGTAAATTTGGAGTGCCTATTCAGTTTATGAGTGAAGAAGACATAAGATTATCAGATACCAAAAACTATATAGTAATCAGAAATTCGACATTAGAAGAACGGAAATCAACTTTGCAATTGGAGTACCCTGTTGAAGGGATAACAGTTCGATATGTGTTTATAATGAAATTGGGGCAATGGGAATTACTGGATTCCCAAATCTTTGAAAATTGAAAGGCGTGATAAGAGATGCCATTCTAAATTGTTATGGATACCAATTCTTACGGAAATATTAATAAAAATTATGAAACAAAAGCTCGCAATCCTACTGTCATTTCTATTGATTTCCTCAACGCTATTTGCTCAGTGTTTTGAAGAAGGATGGTCTCATCCACAGATTCAAGGGAATACGCTTCGCTGTGTGCATGCACTTGGGGCGGTTGCTTATACTGGAGGCGATGTGGGTACTGTTCTAAAAACGATTGATGGTGGTGTTACCTGGTTCAACGTCAATATTAATACGCCTTATAGAATTCTTGGTATTTATTTTACGGATCCCAATACTGGATATGCGACTTCCAGACAAGGCGTTCACAAAACAATTGATGGAGGCTTAAGCTGGCAGTTTACACAACTTTCGAATTCCTCCTGGATGTACGATGTGGAATTCGTTACAGACTCTATTGGTATAATTTGCGGACAAAATGGACTGATTTATCGTACTACGGATGCTGGAAATACCTGGGGCAATCAACATTCCTGGTCAAGTAGGTCCTTATTCGCACTGCATTTTCCAGATCCTCTAAATGGCTACGCCGTTGGCGGAGCAAACAGTACTTCAGTAGGCGGTAAGGTACTGAAGACAACTGACGGAGGAATCACTTGGAGTAATTTTACACCACTCAACCAAAAGATCAATGATGTGTATTTTACCTCAGCTCAAAAAGGCTTCTGCGTAACTGATTTTGGACGATTAGTGACTACTATTGATGGCGGAACCAATTGGACAGTGACAAATCTCAGCAATCAGCAATTACTAGGCGTCCAATTTGCAACGCCCAACTCTGGGATTATTGTTGGTACAGCTGCAGACCCTTGGATTACTTCAGATGGCGGTGCTACTTGGACGCAAGTACAAATTCCTAGGTATGCTGGTGCTATTTGGGCATTGTCTACTCCTAGCATGGGGCAACATATTCTTGTAGGAGAAGCTGGGCAAATCATTACAGGAAGTAATCTCTTATCGGCTGCTCAATTAAGAACAACAGCAGCAACGGGAAATACGATCTATGACATCATCTTTAAAAACGAATTGAGTGGGATTGCTTGCGGTGTTGGTGGCGTAGTCATGAATACATCAAATGGTGGTGGATCTTGGCACAGAGATTCTAACTTTGTATTTGGGCAAAATTACCTGGCATTAGCTAAGGTCAGCCCACAAATTGCATTTATGTCTGGATCAGGTGGACAGCTATGGAAAACAATGGACTGGGGAGTGAGTTGGACGAAACTGACAATTGGAGTCACCAATCAATTGAATGACCTGAGTTTTATCAGTCAAGATACAGGTTGGGTAGCAGGATCTAATGGACTGCTGCTTCGCACGCTTGATTCCGGCAATACTTGGACAGTGATGCCTACTGGTACCACGACTCAGTTAAATGCAGTCCATTTTAAAAGTAATGGTGTTGGTTGGATCGTTGGGGATAATGGACAGGTACATAAATCTATCGATTTTGGCGTTACCTGGCAAAGTGCTTATTTTGGAAATTCTTCTACTAAGCAAGAAATTGTCTTTTTTAATGATTCTATTGGCTATGCAGGTGGCTCAACTGCTAGAATTTACTACACACACAATGGTGGAGCGACTTGGTTGAGTGGTCCTATTGCTAATGGCTCTGGGGTAAGATCAATTCTTCCGCTCAGTGCTGCAAAAGCGATAGGTGTTGGCGGTTTTGGCAATCATTATATGACTGTCGACACTGGTAAGACTTGGTCTGAATTACCATTAATCACAGGCAATCTCCTCTACTCAATTTATGCTCAGGACACTACGCTCTGGGTGACAGGAGGTAACGGCACGATTCTTAAATCCGGGTTTGCAGGAACGATACAGGCGCAATATGCCTTACAGATTTGTCAAGGAGACAGTATACAGATTGGTGGTAACTGGATTACCACTCCGGGTATTTACAAGGACACACTAACGGGTATTTGCGACACCTTAAGAGAGATTACAGTACAAGTTAGACAGGGAAGCCAGTCTATGGAACACGTCAACCTCTGTTTCGGTGACAGTATTTTACTGGGTGGCGCATTTCAAACGACTGCAGGCACTTATCTGGATACCTTGAGTAATGTGTGGGGCTGTGATAGCGTTCGCACAACTACTGTTCAGGTTTTTCCTCCTAGTACGTTTACTTATGCAGATACCATTTGTTATGGTGATACTATTATATTTTTCAACCAGATACTTACCACTTCTGGTAGCTACCAAGACAACAGTTTGAGTAGTAGTAATGGGTGTGATTCCCTAGTAACGCTAAACCTGACTGTTTATAGTGGTAGTACTGGTGTGGATGCTCAGGCTGCTTGTGATTCGTATACCTGGATTGATGGGATTACCTATACTGCTAGTAATAACGTGGCAACCTGGATACTTACAAACACTTCTGGTTGTGATTCGGTGGTGACACTGGATCTGACGATCAGTAACGCCAGTACTGGAGTGGATGCTCAGGCTGCTTGTGATTCGTATATCTGGATTGATGGGATTACCTATACTGCTAGTAATAACGTGGCAACCTGGACACTTGTGAACACTTCTGGTTGTGATTCGGTGGTAACGCTGGATCTGACGATCAATAATTCAAGTACTGGCATGGATGTTCAGACTGCTTGTGATTCGTATTCCTGGATTGATGGGATTACTTATACTGTTAGTAATAACGTGGCAACCTGGACACTTGTGAACGGTTCTGGTTGTGATTCGGTGGTGACACTGGATCTAACCATTACAACTATTGACAGCACCGTTACTCAAAGTGGCAATACTTTAATTGCAAATGAAGCGAATGCTGCTTACCAATGGTTGGATTGTGATAACAATTTTTCAATAATTCCAGGAGCCACCAATCAAAGTTACACAGCATTGATGAATGGAGACTATGCGGTTCAAATTACTCAAAACGGATGTGTAGAGACCACTGCTTGCTATTTAATTACAGCAGTTGCTGCTGTAAACAGTGATTTTGAAAATGAATTGCTGCTTTACGAAAACCCAACAGATGGAGACTTCTCAATTGACTTAGGCAACAATTATCCATTAGTGTCTGTAACTATCTATGATATTAGCGGTAAATTGATTCAATCTAAAAATTTTAAAGATAGTCAATTACTAAGATTGAAACTTAAGGCACCTGCTAGAATTTACTTGGTTGCTATAGAAGCTGAAGGCAAAAAAGCTTTTCTTCGATTAGTAAAGGAATAAGCAGAAATAAGCTATAGAATTTACGTTTTTTCTAGAAAGAAAACGCCAATTTTGCTTGAAATTAATCAGTTATATAACCTTGATTTTTAATGGTTTTATTAATATCAATTAAAGTATTACTTAAATAATTTCTTACTGGCTGAAACCTTCTATTTATCTCCCTAAAATAAATCGCATCCTCAACAGCCCAAACGCTATTAGTAATCGTTCTTGGTATTAAGTTAATTCCATTTAATTTTGTATTTTTAATCTACTTCAAATTCCTCCTTGATATAAGACTCATTTCGTTAATAATCGTTAGGCAGTTCCACCTTCGTTTTAAACGATAAGAACATAAAAACAAACACTAATGAACAAGCTACTTACCGTATTGCTATTGGTTGTCTTATTTACGATAAATGCACAAGCACAAGTAATAAATGCCAATCCAAGTAATTACATTTCAGCACTCGCAACATTAACTCCAGGAGATACGCTTTTATTAGCATCAGGAAATTATACGAGTAGATTGAACATTAATAACATGAATGGTACAATGTCCCAGCCAATTGTGATTATGGGGAGCGGGAATTCAACCACTTTCTTAGGAAACGCTTGTTGCAATACTGTGAGTATCAAGGAGTCCTCCTACATCACATTACAAGACTTTACGATTGACGGGCAAAACCTGGCGATTGACGGCGTAAAAGCAGAAGGGACCACAGGAAACTGGGCACACCACATCATTTTAGACAACTTACTGATTATTGGTCATGGTGTCAATCAACAAACTGTTGGTATTAGTACTAAGTGTCCTGCTTGGGATTGGATTATCAGAGGATGTACAATAGATGGAGCAGGAACAGGCATTTACCTAGGTAACTCCAATGGGGAATTACCATTCGTAAACGGTATTATTGAATACAACCTTATCAAGAACACTTTGGGATATAACCTTCAAGTAAAACACCAAAATGTGGGCTCCAGAAATATTTCAGGAATGACGTTGAACGGAAAAACGATTATCCGTCACAATGTACTATCAAAGGAAAGTAATGCGAGCTCAGGTAGCAGTGCCCGCCCAAACCTACTAGTTGGACACTTTCCGGCATCTGGTGATGGTGCCAATGATCACTATGAGATTTATGGTAATCTGTTGTGGCAAAATCCTACAGAATCTCTGTTTCAAGGAAATGGGAATATAGCATTCTATGATAATGTTTGTGTAAATTACGCAGGTGGTTTTGGGATTGCCTTCCAACCTTACTTCACCAACGCCCCAAAAGATATTAGCATCTTTCAAAACACCATCATCAACAGCGTAAACTGGGGTATTCGGTTGATGGATACTGATGTTACTTTTCAAAAGTATGTTTATGGGAATGCCGTATTCTCAAATCACGCAACACCTATAAGACTTGTAGGTGGTGGCGTGTCAACTGCAAATCTAGCCGATAATATTGTGGATGGAGTGGCGAATGCCAACAACTATGTTAATTATGCCAATAATAACATTGCCACAATTGACTTGTACCCGAAAACAGGCAGTGCTTTAAACGGTAGCGCCATACCAAATACCTTATTTAACTCTTACACCGAATTTGCTAAAGATTTTAACAGTTCTGCTAGAAATTGGAACTACAGAGGAGCGTACTCAGGCGAAAGCACCAACACTGGTTGGCAGCTAGCAATTGAACAGAAGCCTAATCAGAACCTAGTTGCCCCAAATGCTAACTATTGCACCGTAGACAACAGATTTTCAGAGGTAGAGTATTTCAACGACCTTCAAATTGAATCCGTCATGAATATCACCTATGGCAATGCAGTTAACTGGCAAGGAACTGCCCAAGACCTTGAGTTAGATATATTTTACCCAGCATTAGCCACCGATACGATAGCAAAAAGGCCATTTATTCTGCTTATTCATGGTGGTGGATTCTTTGCGGGTAATAAATCTGGATTGCACAATGATTGTAGGGAATTTGCAAAGAGAGGGTTTGTGGCTGCTACTATGAGTTATCGCCTAGGATGGAATCCTAGTAATCAGGGGGGGCAGATCCTTGCCATATACCGAGCACAGCAGGATGCATCTGCCGCCTTGCGATACATCGTGAATAATGCTGCATCCATAAGAGTTGACACGGCTTATATGTTTTGCGGTGGTCAAAGCGCAGGGGCGATTACCTCCTTAAATACAGCCTATCTCAATCAAGTGGACTGGGCTGGTGTGTTGCCTGGTATCGAAACACTTTTAGGTCCCTTGAACACTTCAGGAAACAATCTTACTGATGTCTTTACGCTCAAAGGTATTTACAATAATTGGGGCGCAACGCATATTCCTGGTATCTCACCCAATGAAATGGTTCCGACGATTTCCTTTCATGGTGTTTTGGATCAGGTCGTCCAGTTTGGATATGGTCCCAATGGTACTTTTGGCGGATCGGAAATTATCAATAATATCCTGACAAATAATGGTGTTTGTAGTGAGTTGGTTGTAGATTCCTTGGGCGGACATGGTATTTACGGTCACAATACCCAATCGGGTGACTTGTTTAGAGCACAACGTGTCAGCTGTTTTTTCAAGAGTGTGTTTTGCGATGATTGCACGACGGTTTATCTTACGGACTCTATTCCAGCAAATTGCGCTACGATTGAATTGGAGGCCAAGGCTTTTTTGGAAGGCCCTTATGACGTTACTACTGGTTTGATGCGAGATGACCTACGCAGCACCTTATTGCCGACTGCCGAACCTTATCAAGCACTAGGTTTCCCTTTGGTCAATAGTGGCGGCGAAACTACTGATATCAGCGTTCTGTCTATCACTGGCAACAACGCTATCGTCGATTGGGTACTCCTGGAACTTAGAGATCAAAACAACCCAGCGCTCTTGGTCGCTACGCAATCTGCATTGCTGCAAAGAGATGGTGATATTGTTGCTACCGACGGTGTTTCGCCTGTTCTTTTTTCTGGGCTTACACCTGATGCTTATTTTGTCACTCTCAACCATCGCAATCACCTTAGCATCACCACTGCTTCGCCATTTGCTTTCCTCGATTCTGGCAATACCCTCGATTTTAGTGATGGCTCTGCGTCGATTGCAGGAGTCAATCCTCAAGTAGATTTGGGCAATGGCATCCTTGCCTCCTACACTGGCGATGCGACCTTAGATGACCAAGTCAATGCAGCGGATCGCAGTGAAACATGGAACTTGCGTAACCAAGCCGGCTATTTCCTTGCAGATGTCAATTTGGATGGCGTCTGCAATGCTGCTGATCGTAGTATAACATGGAACAACAGGAATAAGGTAGCGCAATAACAGCACAATTCGTTTCGCCTAACTATCATCTTCAATATTCAACTGCTCCTCATGCATCGTTCGGGTTAGACTATTCGTTATTTTTTGGGCCTCCGCCTGCTATAGGCATACGCAGCCGTCGCACCCATTCAGACCTGCAAGTCAGCAGGCAGCAGGCAGGCTCGCAAGTCTGCTCGGTACTCCGCTACGCTTCGTACTGCTGTTGTCACAGCCCCTTCCAGGCCGCAAGTCTACCATCCTGTTGAAGTAGGGGAGTTTTGGCGGAAATGCAAATTGTACTTAGAAACTGGCTTTTTAATTCCAAAATGGTATTAGACTGTTTTGCAATTCAGGATTTAAACGTTGAGCACTCTGAAAGTGCGGCATCTATTAGCCTAGGGTAAAATCGGGTAAAACCCTGGGGCCAAGATTCCCCAGAAACTGAAGTGCTGAAGGTACTACCAATATCCAAAATTATAATAAAACGTATAAAAAGGATGTCGCATTTACAGTGCTTTGGACTAGTTAGTCTTTAGGATCTAGGGTTTCACCCTAGGCTGACAGATGCCGTGCTTTCAGCACTCAATTGTTTTGCATGAAACGGATTCTTAGCGGATATTGGTTAAAATTGTAACACCAGTCCAACACCATTTCGGGTAGCAGCGGGACGTATGATAAATCCAGTGTCTGATGACTTTTCTCGGTTGTAGATGGTTGCGGTGTTGCGGTATTTCGCTGAACTCAAACTAGATATCACAATTCCAGCTATAAATGGGGCAATCGGAATCAGATCGTAGGCACTAGGATAATCTCCATAATTTACTCCTAGATTAATACCCGTTGCTACTGCACCATAAAGTATTGAAGCAGCCGTAAAGCTAGTTCCGACGACATCTAATACCCTTCCTTTTTTAAACTCTTCAAACGCTTTTGGGGATTCAGATTCCAAAAGACTTTTAGTTTGATCTCTGTACATGTATTGTCCATCATAATAGAAATTGGCGCCACGTAAAAATTTATTTCTAAATTCTAATTTACCAGATTGGGCGTAAATGCTAGTGGTAAAGGCGATCAATAAAATGCTAATAAGAATTGTTGAAAATTTCATATTCTTTTGTTTTTTATTGTTTTTATAAGCGGCAAATATACAATTAGTTCTGAAGAATCATAAGATATTATCGGTTCGTAATCAAGGAGAATTGGTTGCCGCACTTACAGCGCTTCGGAGGAATGTCCCTTGAGTATCTCAGGGTGGCGCGCAGCAGATCCATAGGCTATCAGCTGCCATGCTTTCAGCACTTAACTACCGTGATTTTCAATACAGTCAAGTTAGTCATTTAGGGCCTACTTGCCTTGCTGTGGTCAGCAGGCATGCCTTTCGTAACTGCGCACTGAGATTAAAAGAAAACAGTCATCAGGTCAAGGAAAAGGGATTCGTCAAAGACAAATATATTATAGCTGTTAGCTCTGCTTAACGCATGTATCTAGGATTATCTAAATTGTCCTTTGAATTTAAAGAAAGTTTTATCGTCCTTGGTGATTGTGCTAAAAGCTGTAACTACATTGTCCTCAATAGACTTGATCGTGATGTTTACCATGACATCTGGCTCTGTTTCGGGATTGAGGATCGCCATGAATTTGACATTGATAGCATTTTGTAGAAACAGTGTTTTTTCTTGTTGTTGACCCAATAACTCCTTTACTATTTGGACCATGGTTACACCTGGTACGATAGGATTTCCTGGGAAGTGTCCTTTAAATATATCGTGCTTAGGATTGATCGAAATACCAGCAGTAATGGTATCGTCTTCTGTGTTAAATTGAGTGATGGTATAAAAATCTTTCAGTAACATTGGTCTTTATTCCTATTTGCGTTTGATTGTTGTAAAACTCAGGGATTGTGGATTATTTTGATGCATTAGCTCAATTTTTTAGGAAATCCGTTAGTAATATCTGTTAGTTGAATTACGGCTTATTTTTTCCTATACAATTGGCTGCTTCCAGCGTCGCTAAATTACCAGTTTTACCATCGAAAAAGTAATAATTGACTAATTTATTCGTTTTTAACCGTTATTCTACTAAATTATTGGTCGGATGACTCAAATCCGTGGTCCTTTTTATGGTTTGTGGGCATTGTAAACGTAATCTGACTTCTTGTTGATTCATTTTAAGGATGATGGGGTGATTGTGCTGTTAGAGAAAAAGTAATTGTAATTCAAATTGCAATATTGTGGAGAATTAATGTATAGAATAGCTATTACTAGGTCAATTGTTCAATATCTGCAATAGAAATTGAAGGAAGATAAAGTGTCCACGGTTCCGTCCATTTTAGTTGTCCATTGGGCTTAATGAATGACTCATGAATCAATTTAGTGATAATTTTTTCATTTTTTTGAGAGGTGCAATGAAATTTCTGCAATCCAAGTACTGCATTATGCAGGTCATAAATGTCTTTCAAGATATATTCGTTGGGTTTGCAATCGCCATCTTGCAAAAACTCCAAGTAGGAATCGGTTGTATACGCTTGATTAAAACCTCGTTGTTGCGCTACAGCTAAATCGTCCAACACATGAATCGTTTCAAATTTTACGACAGCTGTCATTTCCTCATGTTCTGTAATAAATGCTTTAAGTACGTTGTAAATATTAAGCCATAAACGCTGTATAGCTACAGATTCGAAGACAAGGATCCAACAGCCAAAGACATTTTTTTCTGGTAATGGGCTGTACTCCTCTGTAATTAGGTATTTAGTGTACATCCCATTGTAATTGAAGGTAGGGTCGGACTGGGATACTGCTTTTTCTGTGATCTCTTTTACTGTCATTTATGTAGTTGATGGCGGCTCTATAAATTCACTATAGCAAAGGTACGATCTTATTGTTTAGTAAAATACACTACTGATCTTTTTCCTAATGTCTACTAGGAGAACTTTGATTCAAAATTTTTCTTAAATGCTGTATTTCTGAAAGTGTTAATGGGAGCTAACAGAAATTAGACATATGTTTTAGTAAGCTTTTTCCTTTTTTCATGATAAAAAAGAAAGAAAAAATCTAGGCTTTATAGCTTTACCCTAAAATGAAAAGCCAACGCACATCACAACCCAAGCCGTTCCCTTCGGTCACTTCGGGGTTGCTCATTTTTCTCGACTTATTTTCATTTCTTTACGGGCAAATCTATAAGGCCGGTAGCCTCTAATATTAATTGATAATAGTAAAAGGTAATAGGCACTTGTTATACATATATTTTCAGAGAATTGTACGTTTGTTCGATAGAGTTATGCTTAAAAAGAAAACCCCACAGACAATAGTCTATAGGGTTTAAAAGATTTGCGGTATTAGATATTACTTATCCAATCTAGGAAAAGCAGTAGCACCAATAGAGGCATACCGGTTGTAATTATCAATGTTTTTACGACATACAATTTGGTAAGCAGTAGAACCACCATGTTTAGCAATTAATACGGACCAAGCTAAAAATACTTCGTAAATACGGAATGTACGTTCGCCATATTTTTCAAGTACTTTTTCTTTGTTTCTAAGCCAGTTATCATACCAACGGTGAATGGTAATAGAGTAGTGGTTTCCGATATTTTCGACAGAGTGCACTTCAAAACCTACTTTCTCAATTCTTCTTAAATCCCAGTTGAGCGGCATGCTAGCATCAGCACCAGAGAAAATGTATTCGTTCATGAAAAGTCCCCAAACGAGATCTTCACGGTCTTTCTTCTGGAAAAGGTGCTTCCGTTCGCGTAAGGCGGCAATTTGTAGGTAGAAAATGCCATCATCTTCTAGCATATCGTAGCATTGACGCATGAATTTTTTGAAATATTTGATTCCAACATGCTCTGCCATTTCAAGACAAGTGATTTTATCCCATTTCTTGTTTCTTGGGATATCGCGATAATCCATGACTTCGATCTTGGCTTTGTCCTCAACGCCGTATTCTTTAATCTGTTTACGGCCCCAGTCTGCACCTGCGTCTGCAATGGTTACACCAAGTGTATTCGCATCATAGTATTTGGCCATGTGTGCGACTAGAGTACCCCAGCCACATCCAATATCAAGGAGGTTATCCCCTGGTTTCAGATATATTTTCTCGGCTATGATATCCATTTTATTTTCCTGCGCCTTTTCTAGGGTTTCTCCTTGGTCTAGGAAATAACAACTTGTGTAAATCATTTTTGGTCCTAGGAACCAATTAAACAAGTCATTTTTATTGTCGTAGTGGCTTTTAATGATTCGTTCATCTTGTTTCTTTGAGTGAATTAGAACTTCTGGGATCATTCTGGACAAGAAGAATTTTACATGGTGTGCAGTGTAATTCCAGGAGAAGATGTCATCTTTATGTGCAAGTAGGTCCATAAAACTAACATTGATATCAACTTTTTCGTTGATATAATCTTCTACGAAATGTCCCATAGCCACCGATTTGTTGGAATATCTACTTCCAAGTCGCGGATTTTTTACGGTGATGAGATCTGAAATGCTTTTTGACATAGTGCTTGGGTGTTGTGGTGATCTTTCGTATTTAAATTAATAATTGAGTTTAAAAAAGGACAAGATACAAGTAATATCTACAATATTGTATGTAATAACAGACTATACAATCCAAGATGCAAATTTATTATTTACAACGAGGATACTTATTTTTAAATTAGGCGTTTAAGTCTTTTTGGGTTTTGGGAAGGAATGAAAATTAAAGTTTTTATATTGAATTATAATTAAAAAGTATTTCATATTACATCGTCATTTCCTTCATTTTAATCCCTAGTGCTTTTTGAATTGCAATTACTTTTGGCATCTCACCAGGAATGATCAAAGCTATTGATTGCCCAGTTTTACCTGCTCTAGCAGTGCGGCCACTTCTATGTGTATAGTAATCTATGTGCTCAGGCAATTGGTGATGCAAAACAAAAGCGAGGTTATTTACGTCTATTCCTCTTGCAGAAACATCAGTAGATATTAAAGTCTGTAGTTTTTCATTTTTAAAGGCACGCATGACCTTATCTCTTTCCTTTTGTTTCATATCACCTTCCAAAGCATCAACAGCAAAGCCATCGTCTTGTAGTTCTTTTGCTAATTTTTGTGTTCCCGCTTTTGTTCTACAGAATATAACACCTCGTTCGCCTTTTCTTTTCTTTAGAAGCCTTTCAATTACATTAACTTTATCCTTGATTTTAGTTTTAATAAAGTGATGCGAAATATTTTCATTTACCAATGCCTTCTTGTTAATTTCAATTCTAATGGCATCGGGAGCCATATAGGCTTTTACAATTCGTTTGATTTCTTCTGGCATTGTAGCAGAAAACAACCAAGTATTTCGAGTAGTAGTATTGTAACTTATAATTTTGTTCAAATCTTTTTTAAAGCCCATACTCAACATTTCATCTGCTTCATCAAGGATTAAAGTTTTGACATTAGTAATATCTACTGCCTTACGCTCGATTAGATCAAGTAAACGCCCTGGGGTAGCAACGACAATATGAGTAGGTCTTCTTAAGGAACTAATTTGCCGTTCTATTTTCTCGCCACCGTAAACGCCTTCTGCAAAAATCTTTTGATCGACGTATTTGGTGAATTTGAAGAGTTGTTTTTTTATTTGTTGTACAAGCTCCCGTGTTGGAGCAATGATTAATCCTTGTACTACTGCTTTATTAGGGTCAATGGTGTTTAGCATAGGTAAACCAAAAGCCGCCGTTTTTCCAGTTCCTGTTTGTGCTATACCAATTAGATCAGTTTTATTATTCATAAGCTGTGGTATAACAGCTTGTTGAATCTTACTTGGTTTTATAATATTGAGTTCATTCAATGCTTTTATATATGCATCACTTATTCCTAATTCAGAAAACGTTGTCATAATTGTAATATTTGGCACAAAGGTAATTGTAGTTTTGACAATCAATCAATTTAACGACAAAATTTCGGAATCAGGATTATATACTTTTAGCTATTAGCTCTAGTAAAAAAGTCTCTCGTTCAATAGACATTCCTTTCTTATTGCTTGTAGCCATTGTCTTTTTATTGTGTTCTATGGCGTCATGAATAGTGACCCACACAGCCTTCATCCCATTTTTAGTTTCGTAAGGCTCTAGCTTTGTAGTGCCAAGCTCTTTGTGAATCTCACAGGTATAGCAATAAGAAATCATGTGTTGAATGTCATAATCTGGCTTATACCACGGTCTGTATTCTTCGTAAGCACCAAAAGGTTTGATATTTTTAACATCCTTAGCTCCGGTTTCTTCACTGAGTTCTCGAATCATCCCTTCAATTTTATCTTCGTCCATATCCAGGCCTCCACCAGGAAGACTGTAGTCTTCATATCTTTCAGTATATAGCAGCAAAATGTTATTGCCTTGAGTTACAATGCTTCTGGTGGCTAGCCTGTCGAAAATAGTTTTATTTTCTAAAGTTTTAATTTCTGGATGGTAATGAGTTTTTAAAATTTGCATTAAGGGGGCATATATATTTTTGCAAATATACCAATAAGTAAATAATCAGTAGTACAAAATGGATAGCCATTGCTATTGGCAAACTTCACAATGGCTATCCATCAGTTATTATGTTAGATTGTTTAGTTGTCAGTCCTTTAAAATAACGACCAAAGTATAAATCAATCCTGGCAAAAAGAACAAAAAAGTTAGTAAAAGTGAAAGCCAAAATCTGATTGAAATGCCATCATACAATAGCATTGCTAAAGGTGGAATAAAAAGCGCGATGATTACGAGAAGAAGGGTTTCGCTGCTGAGATCTCCGGCTTTTTTAAGTTCTTTTATTTCATTTCGAAACTCTTTTTTCTTTAATTTACGTTCTTTCTTAGTTAAACCTTCCCAAGAACTTGTCTCTTCATTAACCTCGGTATTCAATTCAGTTGCTGAGTTGTCATCGGATGCCAGCTTAATTGCGCCAACTGCTGATACATCAAATTGCATTAGACAAATAAATAAAATCATCGATAAGATCGTTGAAACTTGCTTCATTTTATTAAAATTTTAAAGTGAATAATATATTAACTACACAACTTTGTGGTCATCGTGAATTAGAATAACCGCAAACGCCAAAGATAAATAAATAGAGCAATACAAAAAATAAAACATAATTTTTATGTCTTAAATCAAATCATTCTCCATCAATATTACCTAAATTACTTAGCAGGCAGACTAACTGCTGAACGTAGGAAGGCAGGCTCTAAAATTCTTTCAGCCTCGATTTTTGATCAAAATAGTACTTTTCGGAGCAGATTCAATGTTGATAGGTAAATCAAAAGAACTATCTGCTTAGGATAGTTCTTTTGAAACTAGTTTAATAAGAAAGGGGCAAAACCTATTCTTCTTGTTTTTATTCTTTTACCAACTTAGCACTTCCAATAAATTCATTCTCCAAAAAGTAACCTACTATATAGAATCCCTTATTCAACTTGTCGATTGGAATTGGTTGACCCGATATCACATTGTTTTGTTGTAGTTGCAGTCGACCTGAAACATCATAAATCTTCAATGCTACAGGTGATTTAAGGTCATGTTGAATACTAAAGCTATTGATAGCTGGGTTTGGGTAGATCGAAACAGCATGTTCTGGTAAAATATCTTTGACTTCTGTTGATACATCATTGTAGATATCTTTGACTTCTTTTGGGGTCAATTCTCTATTATATATTAGAACATCATCCATAACTCCATTAAAAGAGTAAGATGGGCCATCCCATTGTGTAGCAATAAATAAGCTTGCCGGCGTATTAGAAATCGAAAACTGTAAAGGAAAGGCTTTGACTAAGAATCCATCTTCATAAATGTAAGTTGTATCGCCATTAAAAGTAACAACTATATGCTTCCATTCATTAATTAATATTGGACTCGCATTTACTGGATTATGAGGGTAACCAAGATTCCATCTAAGTGTATTAGCTGCTGGATCTATGCCTAGGTAGTATCCACCACCATACCAATCCCATTTTGAAGCGATACAGGACCAATCACTTATTGAAGTGGGATTAATCCAAGTGGCAATGCTCATAGAATCTGCAAATTGATAAGATATTGGATTTCCAGCATCAATATACCCTCCGCTAAATAGTAAGGCTTTATCTGTTTCACCAAATCTATTTGTGGTTGGGGTTACTTGACCTACAATTGTCCCATGATTTCCCATTTGACTAGAATCTGCTGGATTTCCATCTAGCATATAGTAACCGACTAGTCCATTTGTAGGAATCTGAGCAGTAAGGTGTTGAAAAGTAAAGATCAGGAATAGGCTTAAAGCTAATGTTGTAAAATAAGAATTCATGTTTTATATTTTTTAGATTAAAAATGTTACGATTATTTTATGATAAGTTTTTAATAATTGTAATGATAATCATCTAGTTCTTTATGTAAACGCTTTATTTTTGTAAGATGTGACAAAGGATATAGAAAATAAATTTAAAACAATTAAAATATTTTTAGTTCGGGCAAAAGTTTCAATATAACAATACCATTTTATTAGGTTTGGTAAACATTATTATATAGTAAATGTAGGAGTTATCTCTAACTACATATCGATAAATAAACTCTATTTATACCATAAATTTGTTACGTATTTCTTTAAGGATTCATTTTGATTATAATTTAAATATTGATTACCAATAGGTTATAATTTCAAATTGTATTTTTATAAATACCAAGATTAAGCAATGCAAAAATCATGAATAAGGGAAGGAATGATTTAAGTAGACGAAACAAAAAAATGTTGTATAATTACAATTCTATCGAAATTCATGAAAATTATCTTAGTTTTTTCTTATTCTGAAATGGCAAATTCTATATGAACAAGTTTGATCGAATCATTTCTATTCTCATATTATTACAGACAAAAAGGATCATTACCTCTGCTACGATAGCAGCCCGATTTGAAACTAGTCTGCGTACCGTGTACCGAGACATCAGTACCCTCAAAAATGCAGGAATCCCGATTATTGGCGACCCTGGTATCGGTTACTCCATCATGGAAGGTTATCGGTTACCACCTATCATGTTTAATGAGGGAGAAGCCTTGTCTTTATTGACTGCCGAGAAATTTATGGCAAAGATCACAGACCAAGAAACACAACAACATTACTGCAATGCCATGACCAAAATAAAAGCAGTACTCAGAAGCTCAGAAAAACAGGCGTTAGACATTCTGGATAACTCAATTTCTATCGTGCCCTACGATTCTGAGCGACACAAACCTTACTTGCAAGAACTGTTTAAAAGCATTGCGACAAGCCACTTGCTATTGATTTCCTACGAAAAAGAAGATGGTACTGCTTCTGAACGTAAGGTAGAACCTATCGGCTGTTTTCATAAAGCCAGTAGTTGGTATCTAGTAGCATATTGTCAGACAAAGAATGACTATCGCACGTTCAAAATGAACCGGATACAGAAAATCACTTCCCTAGATCAGACATTCGACAGGCCACACATCAATTTGCAACATTACTTAGAAGAACAGGCTAAAGCATGGAAAGAGCAACAGGAAGCCCAGGTCATTGAAATCGTATTTGACTCCAGTGTTGTGAAGTACGCCAACAGAAGAAAGTACTACTATGGTCTTATTGAAGAGGTAGAAGAAAAAGGCGGTGTTCGAATGAAATTTTGGACCCATTCTATTGAATTTATGGCACGATGGCTGATTCCTTTTACCAATAAAGCAACTGTAACAGCATGCCAGGACCTTCAAGATAGAATTCGCGAATTGGGCCAGGAACTGTATGAGCATTATCTACCAGCAGAGCGGTAAGCCAAAGACGAATCATCTATTACTCAATTTGTGAAATATTGCCTGCCTTTCGTTGCGCAAGAACATACTGACAGACAGTTGTCACTACCCACAATTATATTTGTGATGTACTTATCTGAATTTTCATAAATTAAAAATATAGTATCATGACAACACAAGAAGTAGCTAACAGGTATGTAGAATTGTGCCGTGCAGGTAAAAGTCAACAAGCAGTGACGGAACTGTTTTCACCAGACATCGTAAGTGTAGAGGCAGAGGGCGCTCCTAATAGAATCGTAACCGGATTTGAGGCGATTGCCGAAAAAAGCAAAAGATTCCAATCTATGATAGAAAGTGTCAACACCAACGTAGTGACTGATCCTACAGTTGCCGAGAACTTTTTCTCTTGTGCAATGTTGATGAATGTCAACATGAAAGGCGTTCCTGTCCCAGTCCAAATGGATGAGATTTGCGTGTATACAGTGAAGGAAGGTAAAATCGTAAGAGAGGAGTTTTTCTATACACCACAGCCACAAGAAGCATAAGAAAAGAAATGATGGAAGTAAGCTCGAAAGACTGTTGTTTTTGAGCTTATTTTGTTTGAAAAGAGACCATAGTATGTCGTTTATACTCAATCCAGATTAGAGGTAGGGACGCTATGTGTCTATGTGTTAAATTTTTGAACCACCTAGCGCATATAGAAAACATAGTATACTATTTTTGTACTCAATCCAGATTAGAACGCTAGAATCGTCTTCTACTTCCAGCTAGCACTATTAAACAACTCCATATCCTCTAACATGTATTCTAAAATGGGTCGGCACTTACTTGTACAGGCAGGGTAGAAGACCTTGTGTGTTCTTTCCTTACTAGGGTTTCCCCACCAAAATTCTGCAAGTGCGATTGGTTTTAGCTGCTGTTTAATTGCATATTGCAGGAGTTTAGGGGCAGCGCATTCTCCTGCAGCGGATGGCGGTATTCCACTTGACGAGTGCTCAAAAACTTCTAGCAGACTTTTCTCTTGTCCGGAAAGATTTATGAAGTGGTAGTTCTCAAAGAGTCGTTGTTGTAGGGCAATGGATTTGTTCTTCCTGATTTCTTTTAGCGCATTGACTGTTGCAGGATTTTTGGTGGCTGCAATCTGATTGCTCATTGCTGTTAACGCTGTCATGCCTTTGTCCATGAACGAGTTGCTTTCTGACTCATAAAATATGGAAGGGACGAATTTACTGCATTTGGTTGCTCTATCTAATCTCCCTGAAACAGTTCCTAAGTAATACAACACATGGTTTTTGTCTTGAACTACCAGTACGCCGAACATCTTTCCCTTCTGAGTGTCAAAGTTATATTGCCATTGCTCGGCTTCTAAGGTGATAAAGGCTTGAAATTCTGTTGCGGCTATCCTAGCAATTTCTGGAATCGTGTTCCCAAATGGATTGTTGAGTGTAGTAGGAATATTGATTCCAGTGATATCTGTTTCGAAGTTAAAAAGTAGTTGGTTGCCCATGCAGTAAGAGAATTCTTGCGGTTACATTAGAATTTAAAATCTAATTCCGCTCTTTATGTTTAAACCGAATAGAAATGCATCTCCTGAAATTACAAGTGGTGAATTTTTAAATAGACCCGTATAATAGTTTGATCTTAACGAATACTCAAGATAAATTAATTCAGTAAGATTATGATGAATCCCCGCGTTGAGTCCTATTCCTAAACGAGTAAAACCATCTATCAAGTTATTATAAAAGCCTTGAAAAGGGCTATTGTAATATGATAGGGCTTCTGTAACGCCTCCTTTTCTAAATTCTCCTGTATCAGTAAATTTAATATAAGTTTGTGCGCTGTATTTTCCATAAACATCCAAAATGAGTTGACCTCCCAGAAACCAATATGCTCGATTATTAAAAAGCTCAATTCTTGAGCCCAAATAGTTGAGCTCAATTGGAACTTGATATGATTTAAGGTTAAACTTATATATTGTTCTAATATTTTCAGAATTCGGTTTTGTAGGCTGTTCTATATAAATTGGCTTGGATATTTCTCCCTTTTCTTCATAGCCCAAACCTATTCCTAAGAGTAATTTTTCAGAAACTTTCCGTCTATATTGAAATCCTAAATTGAAGCAAAATACAGGATTTGTTTCATTTTCAAGACGTGCTAAATCTTTAAACCAGCCACTAGAGCCTAGGTTTTCCCTATCAAGATTTGTTTTTGTTAATGCTGAGGTGTAGTAAATATTAAAATCATGCTTAAAATCTAAAGGATTTTTATTTTTCTGAGCTACTAATTCTATACAAAAGAAAATAAGCGTAATACCTAAAAGTAGTTTAATTTTCATTTTATATTTTTTGATTTGGGAAAATGCCAATAAAAACGTTCTTATCGAAAAGTGGCGATGTAATGTATAAACGTTTCAATGCTAGGAGTCGCTGCCATAATAATCTTATGATGCTAAGTTTCTGCACAATTGAGTGCCTGATTTACTTTTTGTTCTTCTTTTTCATGTTTTGAATCTTGTCGCCCCGTCTGATTGGTTTCTTGAATCGCTCCTTCAACTGTTGCTTGTAACTTTTTCGTTTTACTTTTTCCTTACTATTCTTGGCTGATTTTTCATGAAAGGAAGCGCCTACACCATCTTTAACTGGGATTCTTTCTTCATACTCGTAGACTGCGTCAGGTTTGTGTTCTTCTGGAGTGAGAAGGGTGACAATCTCTACTTCTTCAGGCATTTCTTTGAACGGAATCGTGTAATTCATCAGGCTTTCTATTGCCTCTTTTAACGGTGTTTCCTTTTCATTGTATAGCAGGATGGATCTTCCTTGCTGTTCCGCTCTTCCTGTCCGCCCAATTCTGTGGATATAGTTTTCAGGGTAGAAGGAGGTGTCAAAGCAAACAACTGTTGTAATTTTTTCGATGTCAATACCCCGCGATATCACATCCGTTGCAATAAGGATTCTACTAGTACCGTCTTCGAATTTTTCTATTGATTTAGAACGGTGATTTTGCTCTTTACTAGAGTGAATGACAGAAACTTCACCATCAAATTGTAATGCCAGTGTATCGTACAGACGATTGGCCGTCACCTTTCTGGCAACAAAGACCAAGACTTTACTAAATTCTTCTTTATCTGCTAATAGGTGCATCAATAGGTTCGCCTTGGTGTAAAAATTAGGTGCTGAGTAGCATTCCTGAGTAATAGTATCTAATGGTGTTCCGCTGATAGAGATTGTTTTTTTAACTGGATTAATGAGAAATTCATTGGTTAATTCATCTACATAAGTTGTCATTGTAGCAGAGAAGAGAATGTTTTGCCTCTTTCTAGGAAGATAATCAAACAGATTTTTTAACTGAGTTTTATAACCAAAGTCAAGCATAATATCAACCTCGTCAATCACTAATTTTTTGATCGATTTTAATCGTAATACTGTCAATGCCAAGTCGTATAATCGCCTAGGAGTACCGACAATGATATCCAGCCCTTCTCTTATCGCCTTTTTCTGCGTGTTGATGTTGGTACCACCATAAACCCCAAACACTCTGGCATTGATGTAAGGCGTTAGTAATTCAATTTGTTCAACGATTTGAATGACCAGCTCTCTAGTAGGAACCAGAATTAACACCCTAGGCTGTACTTGGTCCGAAAATTTTAAATCCTGTAAGATGGGTAGCAGATACGCTATTGTCTTCCCAGTTCCAGTTTGTGCAATACCAACAAAGTCTCTACCTGCAAGAATAGGGGAGAAGGACTCTTTCTGAATAGGAGTCGGCTTTTCAAACCCCATTTCGTCCAGGGCGTTGAATAATTGCTTTTTGATCTTGAATGCTTCGAATGTATCCATCTTACAAAGAAAACGAGAAAAAATTGTTTGTGCGTGTATTTAGGGGATTTATTTTTGAAAGCGTCGATTGTCAGTAGGGATGTTGCTGCTACTTTCCAATTAAAATATTGTAGGCGTCAGGAATCTCCACGCCATTAAATCCATTGGTAAGCCCGTATAATATGGCGATGCTTAACATTGCTCCGAATATTAGAATTGTAGCAGCTTGTCGACTTGGTGAAACTCCAAACACCTCGCTTTTCATTTTTTGAGCGTGAATTGATGAGATGTGCCCAAAGAATGAAACAATTGCTAGCGAATAGTAAGGAATGAAGAACAGATTTACAGGAAATGAGTTAAGTCCTGCCACACCGAAATAGAAGTTGGTATCAAGTTTTAAAACATACCTGCCAACTAGGATTGCTCCAACATGAATGAATAAAAAAAATGCTAGATAAAGCCCTGTCCAGATTTGCAGTTTTCCATAAAAACCGTGGATTGATTTCCGTTTAGATAAGAACATCTTTATCCCGGATATTATTTGAATAAATACCACTGTTAATAGAATCGTTTCGACAATTGGGTTTCTGTAAACTAGTCTCAACGTATTCATTAATGCAATATGACTTTCAGCGCCTAAAATACTCGCTAAATGATTGAATAAATGCAGTATAATGAAAACTGTAATCGTCAAACCTGAAATGTAGTGTAGTCGTTTCATTCTCTATTTTATACTTCCAATAATAATTGAACTCAGGTTACAATGATCGTTGCAAATATTGGTAAATCATTTGACATAGATCAAATTCGTTGCTTTGGGTTTCTAATGCTACTAAAAATAGACTTCAGACATCACATTGTTAGCAGTGATTCCTCTTGAATTCGTAGTGCGGCACTCACAATTCCTAGAAAAATCATCCTACTTCAAACCAGCTCTTCCTTGCAACCACCACCACACCACCACTCCAACCAACAAAATCAACAACAGATACCTCACATAAGATACCGAACCCTCATAAAGAGGAACAGATGCTCCATACAACACAAAAGAAGCCCAGTAAAATGGCTGCCAATTGCTTTTAGGGATACTCCCATTCAGATAATCCAGTTTGGCAAGTCGCAAGGCTTCGGGTTTAGGGTGGCCCGTGCTCAAATGTTGGTAGTAGTTCCCCATGATGGTAGAGGTGGCACGGTCATCCGCACTCCATAAACTCATGGTGGTGCTGGGAATGCCGGAATACGCAAAGGCACGAGCAAGACTCATGACACCTTCCCCTCGTTTATAGTTGCCCACTCCCGTCTCACATGCACTCAGGACAATCATTTCGGCGTTGTTATGATGCGGGTAAACAGCCTTCAACGGCAAGGGGTGATCACTGAAATAGATAAAGGTTGAATCAGAATTGGAAGGATGGACGCTCGCGTGCGTCGCTAAATGAATGACCTGATGGTGTCTTGATTGATTATACTGCTCTACTGTCGCCTGTTCTCCCTTAAAAGAGGTGACAGGCATCCATTGCTCAATAGTGAGTAACTCTTCGCTGTTGGTCAAGGCCTCGAGCTGCTCGTAGCGCTCAAAAGAAGGCGCAAACGCATAAACAGTCGGAAGATCACGGAAAGCGGCCGACTTCCGAGTTTGTTGAAGCAAAACATCCGCCGAATAGGCATAAGTGATGGTCTTATCGTGTATTAAATACTTGGAATCGAAGTAGGACGTTCCTACTTGATCCGGCAAGAGTAAAATATCGAATGGCACAAAACTCAGTGGCCCGTCTGGAGCAATGATTAAGGTGTTGATTTCAGAGGGCAGGTCCTGGAGTGCTTGTTTAAGAAAATGAGTATAAATCGCCTCGCTGTAATGCGCAAACGCGGTAAAATCTGAAGACCGCGTATCCAGCAATTGCCGTATTCCCTGAACACTTTTACCAAGGCTGTCTACAGGTAGACCATCTAGCCGATAGGCTCGTTTATTCCTGGAGGTGATGCAGATCAAAAACACACTAGAGTCGCCTACAAAATACGTAAGAAATGCCGATTTAGAATCAAGTAGATCGTCTTGTATTTGCTTATAGATAGGCGTGCTGGTCTTACTAGGAAGTTGCGCTTTGTCTAATGCAGAGATTTTCTTTAAGTTTTCTAGCAAAATATTGGCCTTGTTTTGCTCAATTAGATCCAGCATGAAATCAACATATTCCTTGCCTTTAGGATCTCTTTTTTGTTTTTCAAAACCAACTTCCAATCCAGCTTCAATGCTGGTGTAGAATTGGCTGAGCCAGAACAATTCAGAACTCTCATTCACAAAATCCTTTTGCATCAGTTGCATTAATGCATTAAACTCCTGATAACAATGATAGGCACTGTCTAGGAGCCTTGGTTGCTCTGTTTTTTTGTACCATTCGAAATAAGCGTTTCCCTTCAATCTGAAATCTTGGATAATGGTTGGTATGTTTTCCAGAGCCTGCCTTCCAACGCTTAGACTTGGAACGGTCTGGTGGCTTTGACTGAGTTGAGCAATCGCCTGATCAATATAATCAACTGCTTGCTCAAAGCGGTCTTGTCGCAGATAGAAATCACTGTAGTTGTGAAGGATCGTATTTAGATTTGAGTGATCATTAATTAGGCAAAGTGCTTCCGCTTTTTTAAGGTAATGCTCCGTCGAATCATATTGTACCAAATCCATATGAACTTGACCAATATTGTTTAAAATTTTCATGCTATCATGCCTACTTTGAGCATAGTTCAACGCTAAACGATAATTGATGAGTGCTAGCTGAAATTCCTTTTTCCCATCATACGAATTGCCCAAAGCATTGTAAATAGCATAGGACTTCCGATTCGATTGCAAGGCAGTTTCCAGTATTTGAATGGCTTTTTCATACTGATTCAAATTTTCATGAAGTATTCCCGCGTCAAGAGATAACGCATACTCCTTCAGTGTTCCATCATTTTGTTCTATGGCCTTTTCCAGCCAATGCATCGCACTATAAACATCCTTCTTTTTCATGTATACCAATCGAATGCCATGATAGCAAAGTAATTTTCCCCTAGAGTTGCCCAATTGTTGAAAGATCTTCAAGGCACAAAAAAAAGAATCCAATGCCTGTCGGTAGTTATCTAGCCGAAGGTTGGCATTACCAATGTTTCTAATGGTTACTCCTTGCTTATACCACAACAAACTATCCATAGCAGTCGTATCTGCCAACAGCGGTGCTCTCAATTGAACCGCTTTTCTGTAAGAAGCGTTGGCCTTTTCAAATGCGCCTTCTAAAAAAAATGTATTCCCGTTTTTATGAGATATAGCCGCAGACTCAGCAACGGTTTGACTTAATGCCATTGAATAACAGAATAGTGCAATTAGTAAGATGCATAACCTCATTCGTTAAATATAAAACAAAATCCATAAGTAACGAAAACCAACGGTCTGCAGATTGCTCTATTGATTAACTGATCTGACTTTCAAAAGTATTCATTGGAACGGTCGTTTTAGAAGGTTTGATGATTCGGTTTTTTGGGGCTGCCCCTCCATTTTGTGGTGTTTGTTTAGAGCATGATCTTGCTCTAAACAAACACCACAAAATTCCGGGTCGCTCCCTTCCGTTCTCGCAAGTCTGCTCGGTGCTCCATTTCAAGACAATTCATGAATTCTCTCTACATTCGCACTGCTCCTTCGTCGCATACTCCAGGCAGCTCAGCCGGGGTTGAATAAAACAGTAATTGGTAAATTGGTTGATAGCGTTATCTGTAATTCTTACCCATGTTTTTTTTACTTGGTTCTTACAAAAAGCGATGCGTCAATCGCCTAAGATAGTTACTAGTAAAAAATAGAGCCTATTTTGTATGAAGACTCCATTCAACCGTCCTCTACGTCAATAATTAATCATTAATACAAAAAGCGATGCGTCAATCGCCTAAGATAGTTACTAGTAAAAAATAGAACCTAATTTGTATGAAGACTCCATTCAACTGTCCTCTACGTCAATAATTAATCATTAATCATTAATCATTATTTAACACAGCCATGAGCAACAAAACCCAGGCAAAAACAGGAACACCAAAACACCTACAGTTGAAGCTTAAACATTGGTACTACGTAGAGCGATGACAATAGCAAGGCCCTTAATTAGCGGAAGCGTTAAAAGAACATTTTTGTAAAAAAATACCTTACCGCAAACCTGGACTATTCCTCTATTGCACAATTAAAGTAGTCGTAAACGATCCACCAACCGAAGAATGAACACATACTTGATACACACCAACTGGAAAAGGATTCATATCTAAAACCAAGGATAATGGATAAGTTGTGTTTGGTCCAATAGGCAGGGAAACAACAGGCATAAAATTAGAATTGTCGTATACCGAAATGTTGTGAAATGGAACATTAAACGGATTATCCACTTGAATGGTAACAGGGCCGCTTGTAGGATTTGGTGAGGCAGTAACCACAACGGCATGTTGGTTAACCCATTGGAATACAGTAGCTTCAGTCATTCCACAACCGGTCCTCACTTCAGCCTCATAAGACCCGGAAGGCAACTGAGAAAAGTCGTAATCGTTTTGGTAGGAACCAAGTTGATTAAAGTTGCTGTGTTCCTGGATCACCCGGATACCTGTTTGTTGATTAACGATCTCCAGATGTTGCAATTGAGTTCCTGTCCATCCAATATTGGTACGCACGGTTCCTAATGATTCTTGGGGTGTTACATTAAAGGTCAATGTTGCTTGTGGAGGACCAGGATTTCCTTGTGTCAAACACTCAAAAAGGTTACTAAGCCCATCTTGATCACAATCGGAACTTGCAATAGGGGCGTCGGAGTTCGACAGTATCCAAGCACAAAAATCTATGGGCTGATTAAGCACGATAGCACAATCATCAATCGAATCTAGAGGGTCATGTCCAAGAGAACATTCCATATCGTTAGGAATACCACCGTTGTCGCAATCCATATCGGTAATGGGGTGATTGGGATCGTTGTTAATTGTGACACAAATATCAATGATTCCTTCATCAGCGAGACGGCATTGATCATCATAAATTAAAGGATCCTTTTCATACAGGCATTCAAAATAATTGATTAACCCGTCCTGGTCACAATCCAGTCCAGCTATTGGATGACTGCTATCCCCACCAATCAATACACAAAGTTCATTTTCGGTAAGAAGCGTAGGACAACCATTCGTCACAAAATTTGGGATGCAGGTAAGGGCATTGGTTATTGAAATGGGGTTGGTAAAATCAAAGTACTTACTACCATTTACATGATCGGGGCTAATATTTTCGCTTACCGATGCCGTCATTAAAATGCAATTCTTTACATCCAAAAAGGTTGCCCCCGGTGCTTCAGCAAACACCCTGGCAGCTAATCCGGATATTGCTGCTGCTGACATCGAGGTCCCTGTTTTGAATTCGACTCCATATTTCGTTGCACTTTTCCAGGTACCATCAACAGCAAGATCGACTTTCTTTCCTCTATTGGCATAACTGGCTAGTTTTATCTCCTGAGAAGGATGATCTAAAGCGGTGACTTCGATGATGTTGTCTAGTAGATAGCCTGAAGGATAATGCGGTAAATCGTCGACATTATGATTATCATTTCCGGCAGAACAAACAACAAGGGCGCAGTTTATCCTTCCTGCTCTTAGGATGGCATTTTTAATACATTCAGCCGGCAGACCACTCCATCCCCAACTCATATTGATCACCTTAGCTTGTTTTTCAATGGCGTAATAGGTGGCACACGTAGCTTTAAACAGCGTATTTTGATTTGAGACCGCATCAAATATCTTTAGGTCTATGATCTCTGCACTGCCATTTGATACGGTGTTAATGATGCCTGCAACGTGGGTACCGTGATCTTTTTTGGTTTCAGTAGGGTCACCATCACCATTGGCAAAGTCGTATCCTCTGATGTCATCTGTGAGGCAATTGCCGTCGTCGTCTTGCCCTTGTCCATTATTTGTTTCATTCGGATTATACCAAAACTGGGTAAAATCAAAATAGGAATGACTAGTATTAATACCATAGTCAATTACAGCTGTAATCACCTTGTTTGGTGGAGTAGGGGAGGCAGTTTGCTGGTAGGTGTTAGAAACTTGAGGGCTAGGACTATTTCCTAATAAATAATTAAAATCGATGCTTTCAACGCCGAGCTCAGAAGTAATTTCTGCTTTTTTTTCCTCTGGGGAGAGGTTCGGTAATTTCCCATCTAAATCCCAAAGTTCGACAGTATCACACAAGCAGGATTCATAGGAAGTAATCCCATACTTATTTCGAATACTATTCCTTGTGTTAGCAGACGTTGTATCATGAAATACAACGATATACTCATCCAATAAATATTCTGCACCAAGGCAGTCTGTTTGGATAGTTTGCGCCTGTACAATTGAAAAACTACTAGACATTTTAAGAATAAAAATAACGAGACCAGTAAGGAGTAATGATTGTTTTAGTTTCATAGCTTGTTTGCTTTGTTGTTCATACTTGTTCAACTCTAGGTCGAACTAGTGAAAAGAGATCTTCTTATTTTACTGTCGTTGTAGTTTCAAAAATGTCTTACAGAAATTCTTCTTTTTTATTTTTTTTGAAAAAAGTAATTTTTTCATTCCAATCAAAAGTAAGGATGATAAACAAATGAAAGTATAACATTGTATAAATATCATTGATTATGATAACTTTAACCCTAGATTTTACATTAAAATAGAAAATATTTATTAGGGATTAAGACATTTTCTGATTTTTTACAACATTATTGCAAACGAGCTTACCATGCAAACAGATATAAAACTCATTTCAATGCTTCGGCAAAACTGTAAGAAGGAAGAAAAGACTGCTTTACAACAAATCTATAGTCAAAACCTTCCCAATATTCGAATATATATTTTAAACAATAGCGGAACAGCGGAAGATGTAAAAGAAGTATTTCATGATGGTATCATCGCATTAGTATCGAACATCCGTGAGAATGAATTGGAAATTACCTTAAACTTGAAAGCTTACCTGTTTAAAATTTGTAAAAATAAGTGGTTAGACCGACTTCGTAAAAATAAACTGAAATATAATCTATCCTTGGATGACACCTTTAATCAACCATCCAATGATCAGTTGGTCAGTACCAAATTAGTGCTAGAGGAAGGACAACAACTGTTATACGATCTACTCTCCAATACAAAAGGGGATTGTCAGAAAATCTTTCGGTTGTTTTTTGTGCTCAATAAGAGATTGACCGAAATAGCAGAGATAATGGGCCATGACAATGAGAAGGTTGTCCGAAACAGAAAGTATGTGTGTTTAAAGAAAGTCAGGAAAATGGTTGAACAAAACCCGGTATACAAGAGAGATTTGAAGGAATACTTAACTATTTTGACTAAAGTTTAACACTCCATTAAAAGATTACAACCATGAAGAATTTAGAACTCAGCGATAAACTATTAATTGAAAAGTACCTGCTTAATCAGTTAACTGCAAAAGAGCAAAGTGTATTCCAACAAAAACTAAAGAAGGAACACACCTTTGCTGAGGCATTCAAACTTCAACTAGACATTCAGCAAACCATGAAATATATTGAAACTCAGGAAATCCGCCAATACTTGGAAGAGTTGTATGCTAAAGAAACTACTAAGGAACCCACTGACAAGCAAACCGAAAATCCTCAAGAAAACAAATCTGATACTGCCAAACACAACATCAGAAACCTGTCACCCCTATTGAAATACGCGGCTGCCATCGTTTTACTGATTGGCGTAAGTCTTCTTTATTTCTTTAGTGGTGAGACATCTAAAACAACAGATCAATTGATTGCAGAACACTTTTCTATTCCAGAACTAAATTTCACCATTAGAGGAGAAAACGGAAACACAGATGAGGCTATAAAGGCTTATAAAAATGGTGAGTTTGAGAAAGTAGTCCAGCTTACAAAGCAAAGCCAAGACAACCCTCAACTGCACTTGGCTCTAGGAATTAGCCAGCTCCAAATTGGACAAACAGATCAAGCCATTCAGACTTTTGAAATACTTCAATCTAATGATCAATATGATGATCAGGCAACCTGGTACCTGGCCATTTGTTATCTCAAACGAAAGGACAAAGAAAACGCCAAAACTCAACTGCGTATGTTGTCCGACGGAACCGTCAAATCAACTGTTGGATGGAAAGACAAGGCAAATCAGTTGCTTAAACAACTCTAGCCACAAGCCTCTAAAAACAATAGATTACTCTAGGAAAATACAACTTAGCGGTAGGCACTACGATCCTTGCTGTTGCCACAAAAGGTAAATAAAAGCTTAGGTCCTTCAGGTACAAAATAGCCACTTAAACCAACAGTGGGGCGATCTTGTACTGCCTAAAATGACAAGCACACAACATTGTAATTAATTATTAAACTATGAGTCCGTTCCGTTAAAAGACTTTTCGGAGTTGGCTCAACTATAAAACTTTATTCTTATGAAAACGAATACTTTAATTTATTCAATCGCACTACTTTTTTCCATCACGCTCATTTTTTCTTGTTCAAAAGATATTGAAAATGCCGAGTTAAATCAAATAACTATGGCTGATTTTGAACAACTGATACAACAGTACATTCCAGAAAATCATGAGCATTTAAAATACACGGAAGAAGAAATCAAGGAGATCATCAAAGCTGATATCGATGGTGCAAAAACCGGAACCAAAATGGGAAGCCCTTTTGGCCCCTGGGGTATGTTTTGGGGAGGAACATTAGTCGGTGCTGCAAACTCTTATGCGCATTCTGGCCCTGCTCCTAGTCCTCATGGTGGAGGTGGTTGGGTTAACGATTGTGAGTATAAGGATGCATTATCATTCCATAATTATCCTGTGAATCCTTTCAACATTATTGGAACAAAACACAATGAGTTACTGGTTTTTCTGGCTGATCAACAAGCGAATGGTGCCTTATCTGGTCCACAAAATTGGAATGACATAATTGATGCGAGCATTCCCTTTGTCCTTGCAACAGATCCACATACTTCCTTTTTATTTAACGATCCGTCATTTATGAACATGTTGTACAATAGTCAGGCAATGATGGGTATGCAATTGTTGTCGCCAAATGGAGAAGCGATTTACAGTTCTTACATGTCAGCGATTGATTTCATCTCCAGTTCTAGTGACTATTATCAGTTTACTACGAATTATGAGGATTTAGTTTTACACGCAACACTTTCTAGTGAAGAAAAAGAAGTGGTTTTAAGTGCCTTAGCCGTTTCTAGAAATAGCCATGCATTTTGGAATTCCCTGGAAGCTGTCTGTGTCGAGGAGCCAGAAGTTGGTATATTCTTCAGAAATCTCTTCTGTAATGCGCCAGGTAGTTTTATTTGCCTGTTTCCACCAACCTTTCCAAATCCATTACCGTTAGATTTTGCTGCAGGAAATATGGTTGCAACCAACAATGGACTCACGCTGAATTTGACCGAAACCAACTTGTCGCAACAAACCATAAGTGAAATAGTGAATACGGGTGCTATTCAAGTTGCCAACCCATTAGTATTGGACCATTCAATTGTTGCACAGGCATATATTGATGCCGGGTTGTCGCCACTTGCAAGTCCTCTAGTCTTAGATCCGGGTTTCTACGATGTAACGATAATTGGTGATCCCTTCAACGCTTCAAAGATTGATATTCAAATCCAAACAAGGGTAGACGATAGTGGGAAACGACGTTGGAAGATTAGAATTACAACTAAGTAATTTATTTCCAATCCTCTTTTTAAGTGGCGTTCCCCAACGCCACTTTTTTTGAATTGGTTCTAACTCCGTTGAAATTAAACCTTGACTTATTCGGTGATTTATTATATATTTAAACATGCTCATTTTTTGTGATAAACAAATGAGAGTTTTCTTTTTTCATAAAATACCAGTAAGAATTGAAACGGTGTAAGCTATGAAAAATAGGGAAAGATTTTTAAATATAGTAACAACCCCCATAAAAATGTCAATTAAGTCTTTCGAGAACAAAAACCAAGATTCAGCCAAAAGTGTGGCCAATAGTAATGTTAGGGAAATCTAGTAGAGCAACAGCAATAACTCCTGTAAAAGATAAATTGACACAAGAAGATATTGATTCGTTACAATCAATGGTTGAACATGGGGGGAATAACGAAAACGACGAAAGAGGAATCGCTAAGGACAATGGAGGTGATTATGTAGCTATGGGACATGTCTTGACAGGTGTAACAGCAGTTATAAATCGAGATAAGAAAACAGACTTGACAAGTGGGTTTATGGAGTCTGCAGGAGGGCTGTTAGGTGTTGGAGAATATGTAGATAATTTATATGCGAGTACAATTGCTGGAGATTTAGGTCAAAGTGCAACCATGATAAATAATCAAAAAGGAGTGGATGCCAATACGAAAATGATTGGAGACGGAACTGAGGCAACTTCTGCAGAACTATTTGGAGATGTAGACGGCTTTAATATTGGCCATCAAGAAACAGAAAAAGAAAAACAGTGAAATTGGAACCGAAGCTGGCTATGCTACAAATCAATTCAACATATGGGCAGATGATCAAATGAAGTCCCCAAGTAAACCAACAACTTTTGATAAGAAGTATAGAAAGCTAACCTCTGATGAGGGAATTTGGTTGGTATGCTACTATAACTATTATGGAATTACTTTTAATTACAAACGACTTAAGACATTTTACCTAGAAATTGTTAGAACATTGGTGAAATGGCTCAATCGCAGGGGAGGATCTGGAAGGACATGGGAGTACTACACAAAAGTACTAAATGAGTACTGCGTTGTACTAAAACCCATGATATACCATTCTAAACTTAAGGCAAAACCTTAAATCAGAGGAACCGTATGCGGGAAAGCCGCTCGTACGGGTCTGTGGGGGAGCGGGGAGGTAACGAACCGTTCTACCCGGAAATATTACTTTAAACACAAACTACAACTCCCCAGCCAACCCCTCAACAGAAATCTCATTGTGCGAACTATTGTACTCCGCCTTGCCATCTTTAACAAGAATGAGTTGAGGAGATTGATGGACGACACCCAATCGAGACGCAATAGCATTGGAGACATGACGATAAGCAATCAAGTCGAGGTAGTAGATGTCTACATACTCTGACAAGTTCCAGCTGCGCTCTAATCTGCCTTTTGCCATGGAGCTGATCGAACAGCGCGTGCTATGCTTGAATAGCGCCACAGGCTTTTCGTTGGACTTTGCAATTGCCGCTTGCAATTCTTCTTCTGTGGTGAGGTTGATCCAAGGAATAGCAGGTGTGCTTTCTTTTTTACTAAAAAATCCCATGTGCTTATTTTTTGCGAAACTGATTTAAATCAATTGGTTCAGTAAATGTTTTTACAGAATTGGCGACTTCATTCATCATCCTTAAAACAACGGCTTCTCTGTCATTGTTCGTCACAGCACCACTGATTACCAATACTTCTTTTTGAACAACTAAAATGTAAAAATGTTCTTCGAGTACTCTACGCTGTACATTTTCTTGTCCTTTCTTGAGCGGCACCTCATACTTAAAGTGAATGCCCTTCAACCCATTTGAAAGCGTTAATGCCTTTTCAGTAACATCAATATCTGTTTTGAAGTCCTGTTTTGCGACATCGATGATGAGTTTCTTCTGTTTGCGAATCGCATCCTCACCAGTAGTAGCTTGTAGCAATTTGAAGGGTGCGTTGTGCAATTCAAGCAGCTTTCTGTCGACAATGTATCCTATATTGTAAGTATTAATTGCTTTTACTTTATCCGCTTTGATCTCAGCAGTGTAATTGGCATTCAGCCCATTGAAGACTTGGATAAATCCACCACTAGTTTTAATTCCTGCACTTCGATAATCGTAGGATTTCATGAGGGCGCCTTTTTCGTAGATCTTTTTGTCTAGTAGTTGACCGTTTCTTGCCCAAGCCAGCATTTCTCCATCCTCCATACCATCGTAGAAGTTGCCATCTGCTTTCATGGTCCCATTATCATACCATTCGGTTGTTTTTCCGTTATGCTTTCCTTCTTTAAACTCACTACTTAATTTTTTCTGACCATTTTCGTACCAGTTGATCACAGTACCGTTGGCTTTCCCAAATTTGTAGGGAACCTCCTGATCTTTTTGACCACTTTCGTAATACCAATTGTGTACACCTTGCTCGCGGCCTAGTTCGTAGTTGCCATCTGACTTTATTTTTTCATTTTTCCACCACTCGGTATACATCCCATTGGGAACATTATTAGTATAATTGATTTCTAGTTTCTTTTCACCTCTGGCATACCACTGTGTTTCTAGACCTTCCTTCTTCCCGTTGACAAAATTACACTGCCACAGTTTAGCCCCAAATTGATCAAAGCTCATCGCTTTTCCTTCCTTAATACCGTTTTTAAATTGGATTTCTTCTCTGACCTTAGCCGAGCGCAGGTAGGCACCGTAGTCTTTAACCGCTTTTTCTTTTTGCTTAGGCGTCTCTGGTGGGTACACTTCGAAAGCTGTTCCTGTAAAAGGTGGAATGGTATTGATTCGATAATATAATCCGTTGGGTTGCATTTCTATTTCAGTAAAATGAACTCTATTTTGACTGAATAAACTTGTAGCGAATAGACTTGATGTGATAAGAACTAGTAATAATTTAGTTTCCTTCATTGTAATTTATTAAACATTAAGCACTTGTTATGGAGATTCGACGCGAAATTAATGCATTAAATCGAGAATTTTATCTTTTTGCATTTGAACTATTTTTCTGCCGGTCAAAACCAATAAATCTTGTTCATAATCCTTTATAGTGTACTTTGTTGATATATTGAGACACAATTCATAAAGGATCTGCATATCACGTTCATCAATGTTCTCCATATTAGTTTTCAATAACCAGACCAATCTTCTAGCCTCCTTTTCTACTTCAATGACTTCTGGTGGTTCTGTACAGTTGTCTCTAATCAATAATTCGAAATTAAATAGGATTGAGCTTATATTATAGAGCTGGCAAACTTCATTCAATTCTTTTTCCATTACGATATGTCTAGTATCCAAACTACTAAACTGCAGTCGTCCCAACATGCTTAAGGTGCCTGGTGGTGTTTGTTTCTTCGAAAACGTCTCTTTAACCCCAGTGTTATCCGCATCAATGATCATCATCACCTTTCGGCTAACATCACGATCATTTTGCAATATATGTACGGCTGTTTTATATCCTAGATTGTCCGCTATTCCACCATCAATAATGTGGATGTAACAATTTTTTTTCCAGAAATTACTTGCTAATGTGGTGCTTGAAATGGCTACGGGAAAACTTCCACTAGCCTTGATACCAACAGAATACGCTAGATCGTTGGCCTCAATGCAAATCTCATCTGAGCAATACTTGACTCTATGTGTATATCCTGTAATAGCGTAGCGTTCAATTACATCTGGAGTAAACGGAATGATGGACATATTCGCAAAATTTGTCCCATTCGCTACATGGAATGGCAACTGAACCGGTTCGTCTTTGTACTCTTTTCTGATGAAGATATCTCCTAGCAGAATACTCCGTCGTTCATTGTATTTGAGTCGACGGTTGATGTGTCCTAGTATGTAATTGTCTATGGTTTGCTCTAATACGTCACCTGCATCAAGATGCGAAAACCAGAGTCGTGGCGAACTGAGATGAGCGCGTATCATTGGCGCAGCATAGGACCTAGATAAGTCGTACTTGATTTTCTTATCAAAATCTTCTTTCAAGGAATACGGTTGAGATCGATCACCATAGTTATAATAGTCAAACAAGGAACTAATATACGCGCCTGCTGGGAAACCGCCACCAGATACAGTAGACAGATAGTCGATTTCCTGCAATACGTTGTTACCGCTTTCTAACTGTAATTCCTCCAGACCGAGTAGAATACCCATTCCGAAGTTTGCGGCACGTGTGCCACCTCCTGAAATACAAAGGGCTATCCCAGTTTCCGGGTTCTGATTTTGTCGGAGCTGTGGTGATTTAAAGCCACTAAAATCCGGCATAGGAATTTCTTCAACCTGCTGAAAGAATTGTTGACGTGCAGGTACTATTTTCTCAGTACATCCAACAGCAAGCAGCAGCGTTATTCCCAATAAAAGAGTAGTAATCAAATCCCTTTTCCTACACATTTTCATTCCATCTGATTGGTTATGGAGAAGATAAATCAAAAATGTTGCCGATTTATCTGACTTCTTGAGTGTTACGTATTAATTTTCTATTTTCATTCGTAAATGCGGCTTTTATGAACACAAAATTAACACTAAGTTTAGATGAAAAGTATTTGAAGATGCTAAAGCGTATGCCAAGGCAAATAATGTTTGTTTATCTTTTCTGATTGAAAATTATCTTCAAAAACTAATTTTAGACTATGGTTTTAATGCACAAGATAAAGGAAGCTTAGTAGACAAAACAAGTGGAATTATTACATTAGATGGCGATTATGACTATAAAGAAGACCATTCAAACTATTTAAATGAAAAATACAAATAGTTTGGATAAAAATTATATCTAAATCCACATGCATAATCTGGGTGTCAACTACATTCAAAAAACGTGGAATGGAATATGATGGCAATAATTAATTACTTCCCCTCCAAATATCCTCTCAAATATTCATATTTCTTACACAAATCTCCGTTCCGAGTCATCCGTGCACGTGCAATGACACCATCACTCCGCTCAGCACTCAGCAGCTCAGATAGCACATTGTTGATAAACTGTTCTCCAAAAGACTCAGAAGCGTCACGTGGCATTTCGTTTGGCAGATTATCGACTGTCATCATATCCACAATACCAGACTGATGGGGTTTGGTAACAGCACCCGTCTTTACATCATATCCGAAAACAGGGTCAGCGATAGTACTGGCGTGTAGCGTGCTTGGAATAGAGCTCACAGGCGCAATATCACAAGTAACATCAGCAATGACCTGAATCGAGAAATCTGATTGTCGCATATCCTCTTTTGTAAAGAAAACAGGCGCTTCATTATCCCAATATATCCCATTAATCATGATGTCAGCAGTCTTGCTGTATTCTGCAAAAGTAGATTGATACTCTGCTGGATTTCCAAAGAAGTGTTGCAACGCAAAATCACTACCGTCCTTACGTTCTGCATAATCAGAAGGCGCCAACTGCGTGTACACCATTTCATCAAATGACCTTTCCAGGAATTCCTGAGGACTCACTTTTCGGATGTTCATATGATCAAGGACCTCCGCAGCACCATTAGCGACTCTTCCGTTGCCTGTCAATACAATCTTTGCAGCGGGAAGCTTCAATCGCTGGTAGTGTTCTCTGGCTTCAGCATAGTCCTTACAATCCTTCATCCGCTTCAAGTCGTATTGCTTTGTCCGCCAGCCATAAGTCATGATGGCGTTGTGCGCACCAACGATTCCTGCAAATCGCCCGAAGGCAATTAAGCGACCGCCATGCTCATTGGTCAACGTCTCGTAGTCGATCAATGCAATTTTTTTCTCAACAATGGCTTGAAGCAGCTTACGATTGTAAGGTTGTTCCTTGATAGTATGAGAAAAGAAGAAATAAGTCTTATGTGGAATTAGACTATCAATAGGCACTTCCTTTACGCCCATCAATATTTCACAATCACTTACGTCATCCACTAGTCGAATGCCCATTTCTCTATATTCTTCATCATTGTAGCAACGACCCGGAGATCGCTGTACCGAAATGTCGATGTTATATTTATCAATCAAATAGGCGCACTGAGTGGGTGTTAGTGGTACTCTTGAATCCGGTGGATTCTTTTCTTCTCTGATAATTCCAATTTTCATACTGCGAAAATAAAAAATTCCTCGTTGTTTTTAAGTGTAACTTGAAATTTGGTGCATTTGTTTTGTGATTTAGTCTCTTTTAGGACAATACGGGGTACGTTTTACCTAATAAAAGAGCCTCCTTCAAAGCTTCTCAAATAGTGCTTACCAAACTCATTGAAAATTTACTTTCAGACGAAATTGATAATTTTGATGAAATCACTACTTTACTAGAAGAACTTAAAGATATTAGAAGCCAACATCGCCCAAATTGTGTAGCATAAACGCTTTGATTCATAGCAAGTACCGATCACACAAGTCTACAAAGGAACAAAGTGTCGCCCCTATTTGTAGCAAGTCCCTATTTTAGAAAATCCCTATTTGTAAAAGCATCGACAGGAAGCAGCACTAAGAAATTTGAACAATCCTAATGTATCAATTTTCTAGTAATTTTTTATTAAATTTATGTATTCACTTAACCCCTTAAGGCCTTGTCTATGAACAAGAAATTTACTTTCGCTATTCTTGCTGTGCTCTGTTGTCTATTACTTGATGCACAGACCATAATTATTGATCCGAATATCAGGATGCAGAAATTAGATGGCTGGGGCTGCTCCTTATCTTGGTGGGCCAATCTGGTAGGAGATTATCCACAAGCAGAAATCGATAAGATTTGTGATGATTTGACAAACCCAAATGAGTTAAATTTCAATATATTCCGATATAACATTCATGGTGGTGACAACCCCGCTCAACATAGCGGAACAGCAGTCAATCACTTTAGATGGGACTCAGGAGATATTGATTCCTACAAACCTTCAGCAACAGCATCGTACAATTGGAATGCTAACGCCAGTCAGCGGAAAATCCTACAGGAGTTACTGCAACGAAACCCCAATTTGATCCTAGACGCACAGTCAAATAGCCCACCGCATTGGATGACTATTAGCGGGTGTACTGCGGGAAATCATAATAGTGCACCCAATCTAAAACCTGGCTTTGAGGATGACTTTGCAGATTTTCTAACAGATGTGGTGAAGCATTATCATGATAATTTCGGTATCACCTTTAGTACAATTACGCCTACTAACGAGCCAAGTTCTGGCTTTTGGGGTTTTGGCGGAAACCAAGAAGGTTGCGGGATATTCGCCAGTCAGCAAATGCAGATCATAGAAGATGTATATAGCCAATTGCAATCCAAAGGGATGTTAAGCTACTGCGGCTTAAGCGGTCCTGATGAAACGAGCTATACACATACTTGGAATGACATTAATCAATACCAATACGGCAATGGAATCTTTGACAAAATCAAGCAAATCAGCACCCATAGCTATGAAGGAGAACACAAAGCAGGGATTTCTGGTTTCGTGCAAGAACGCGGGTTAAAACTCTATCAAAGTGAATCCGGCCCTTTGTATGTTAACGCCACACCAGGACTCAACAGTCATTTGTTTATGGCAGAACGTATCATCACTGATCTGCGTATTGCCAATGTTAATGCTTGGGTAGATTGGCAGGCTGTAAGCAAAACATTTGATTGGGGATTTTATAGGTTGACTCAAAATGGGACTACCTTGACAAAGGGGAAAAGTTACTATGTACGAAAGCACTTTTCAAAGCATATAAAACAAGGATATCAAATCATTTACACTAGTGATGACAAAACAGTTGCAGCGATAAGCCCTGACAATCGAAAGTTAGTCATCGTTCATGTGAACAGAACTAATGCTCAGAAAACACTGGACTTTGACTTGAGCCAATTTTGTTATGAAGGAGATCCCGTGACGGTTATACGTACAAATGCACACAGTAATTACAATCAATACACAAAAACGGGTGCCAATGGCAGCCTTAACTACAATGCTCCAGCAAATTGTGTTTCAACTTTGGTCATTGATGTTGTATCCAATCCACCTGCAATGATTTTAGCAGATGGCATGTACAAAATTCGAAATGTACAAAGCCAAAAACATATAGCGGTTTCTGGCTTGTCAATGTCCAATAACACGGATATCGTTCAATGGCTTGACAATGGTGGTGATAACTTTGTATTTGAAGTTCGTAAAAGAGGATTCGATTATATGATTAGCCCCAAATTCAATGGCTTAGCCTGGTCAGTTGCGGGTCAATCAACGTCGAATGGCGCCTTGCTTAGACAATTTGAGGACTACGGTGGAGACAGCCAGCGGTTTTTGATTCAGCCTACTGATGATGGTTCCTTCAAAATCATTGCAAAACACAGTGATAAGCATATGGCTATCTATCCTGCCTCTAGCACCAATGGCGCAAAGGTAGTACAGCAAACTGATGGCAATTCTGACAATTTTAAGTGGTTGTTCGAACCTATTGTACCAGCTGTTCCTGTGGCAAACGGCATTTTTCAAATCAAAGCAGTGCACTCCAATAAATACATGTCAGTTACTGGAAATTCAAACTCAAGCGGAGCAGTCATCAAACAATGGCAATATGCCAATCAGGACAATATGAAATTCCAGGTTGAACAGACTTTGACTGGGTTCTATAAGATGAGTCCAATCTACAATGATTTTCAGTTGGCTGTAAATGGAGGAAGTGCTTCTAATGGCGCATCGATTGTTCAATACACTGGTTTAGATGTAACGAACCAACAGTTTAAGCTGGAATCGGTTGCTGGTGGAGCGTTTCGAATTGCACCTAAGCATGCTCCTTCCAAATATTTGAATGTCAGCGGAGAAAGTACCGCAAACGGTGCAGATATCATCATCTGGCCTTACAACGGAGGAACACATGCTCATTGGATTTTTGAGGAATTACTGAAAGCACCAACGGAATTGGTGGTATCGGATCCAATGGCTTGTGCGGGTACTACCGTTTCGCTGTCTGCTATTGGCGGTAATGGTCATGGGGTAGGGGTTTTGAAGTTTTACAAGGGGAAATGTGGTGGCATTCCTATTCCAAATCCTAATGCCGTATTGATCACAGGAAATGCAGAATACTTTGCTTGTTATCAAGCGTCATTCGGCAGTACGCCTTGCGTTTCCGCCAAAGTAACTTGCGATTGTGAAGGGTACGACCTGTTTTTAAGTCAGCCCAATTTGACTGGTGATTTTGAAACAGGGAATCTGATTATCTCTAATGGTCAAGTAAATCCTGGAGCTGCTGCTAACTTTGATTCTGGGACCAGGATTATTCTAAAGGACGGATTTGAAGCCAAACAGGGTAGTCAGTTTGAAGCTTTTATTGATGGTTGTGATTGATCGTGGTTGTTAGGTTGTTGGTTTTAGTAAATTAGGTTTGAGTAAGGTGTCGCACCTAGGCAGCCATAGTTTAAGTTATTGTGATGATTTTACCAAGATGTCGCACCTTACGGTGCTAACCTAATCAACGTTATTTAGGGATTGAACAGTCTGAGAGTAGGCAGTTACGAAGGGCTTTACTTACAGGAAAACCCTTAGTCACAGACCTGCCTGCTGCGCAACGGAAGTTAGACCTGCCTGCTGACCGCAGGAAGGCAGATCTCAGAATTTAAGGTTTTCCGTGGATAATAGAATGCCAAAAAACAAGCCCTCCGTTCGACATTTTTACTTCAACCACAAAAGATTCAGGCATTGGCAAACCGATGGTAGGTGTTGTTTGAACATTGCAGTGCGTTTAGAGACGTGAGTTAGCCAGCAATGAGAGTGCCGGACAGCGGGGTGCCGAATGAGCGCAGCGCCTTGAGTAAAGCCAGCGAATGAGGTATTGCCCCAAATTAAAAAACAGTTTACAATAAGTGTTTCAGCTAAAAAGTATCAAGCATGCTATCCCAAAACCCAATCCCCAACTCCCTATTTAAAGATTTTCCGTTCATTCATCGCCTGATGATAGCGTTTCGCATTCTTCAAATGTTGGCTATAGGTCTTTGCGAAATTTGAATAGCCGCTAAAATCCTCCTTGGCGCAGAAGAAAATGTAGTCGTGGTTTTCGTAATCCAGCACCGCGTCTATGTAAGAGACTTCAGGCAAATTGATAGGACCAGGCGGTAATCCCTGATTTTTATAAGTATTGTAGGGCGAATCGATTTCCTTGTGTTTGTTGAGTACACGGCGGATTGAAAAATCGCCCATCGCAAAAATCAAAGTCGGGTCTGCCTCAAGAGGGATGCCTTTCTCGAGTCGGTTCATATAAACACCAGCAATCCGTTTGCGCTCTTCCCCTTTCGCGGTTTCGCTTTGCACAATAGACGCTAATGTCGTCACTTCATTAGGTGTTAGATTGATAGCCTCCGCCTTGCCTTGTCGCGATTTCCAAAACTTCTGATATTCCTTGTGCATGCGATCCGTAAAGTCTTTTTCGTCGCTACTCCAATTGAACCGATACGTGTTGGGCAGAAACATACCGCTGTAAGTCTCCTTGGTAAATCCGTATTTTTCTTGGTTCATTGGTGTCACAAGTTGCTCGTAAAGAGTAATCGAATCGACATTGATATATTTGGAGACTCTACCAGCCAGTTGGTCCAAGGTCCGGATATAGTTGAAAGTAAGATTGACGGGGTTGTGTTTGCCAGCTCTCAGTTTATTAACCAAGGTGTTGTTACTCATACCGTCTAGGAGTTTATAGCGGCCAGGGTAGATGTTGTTTCCTAGATTTTTTTGCTTAGCCACCTGCTTAAAGAAAACAAAATCCTTGATAACACCAAGCGTATTGAGAGAGTCGTAAACTTCTTGGATCGTAGCGCCTTTGGGAATATAGAGATAAGCTGTTTTATTAGGCTCAATTTCTACATTCGGTTTAAATATTTTGCCATATAAATACCAAGCAACCGCACCACCTGCAATGCCAAGGATAAGGACAAGAATGCCTAATTTTTTAAGGAGATTTCCGTTTTTCACAAATCGACTTTAAATCGTTTATAATAATTGTTTAAGCAACGGTGAAATTAGGAAAAATTTAGAAAAGGAAAGTTAATAAAAGTAAAAGAGGTTGAACAATCTTATTGAACAACCTCTTATTCACCATTTTCCATTAATCAAACTGTATACAGAACGAACTGATATTATGATTCGTTGCCTTAGGTAGTTTATTAATGTAATATTTTATAAGTTAGTTCTTTCAAAAGCTCTCCATCAGTTGTATTATCACGGTTTACGCCTTTAGATTTTAGATCATATTCTTTCAAAAGACCAATGACCTCTTCTAGTTTTGTTCGGCCATAGTTGTTTACTGCTCGCTTGTAATCTTTTAAAAACCAGTTGGACCGCAGCCCTAATGCTTTAAGTTGATCAGATTCGGGGCTTTTAATAATACTTGAAAGTACATAGACCTTACTGAAGTAGTTATACAAAGTACCAATGATCATAGGAAGTGGGCCGCTCTTAGGATTGGCAACAAAATAATTAGTAATTCGCGATGCCTTTTCAATCGATTTGAGACCCAAGGCATTTTGTAATTCAAATACATTATAGTCTTTACTGATGCCAATGTTTTGTTGCACATGCTCTACAGTAATACTTGTCTCCTTGGGTATATTAACGATCAACTTATCCAATTCATTGGAGACTTTAGACAAGTCGGTTCCTAGATATTCGCTGATCATTTGGCTAGCACCTGGTGCTACAGTATACCCTTTAGTTTTGAGTTGTTTGCTGATCCAGTCAGGAATTTTATTGTCGTAGAGTCTTTTTGATTCAAACAGTACAGCCTTTTTCGACAATAATTTACCGACTTTAGTGTTTCCCCTAATTTTCTTATGCTTATGACAAATGAGCAATAACGTCGTTGGAGAAGGGTTTTCAAAGTAAGGCTCTAACTTCGCAAACTCTTTCATGTCTTGCGCCTCCTTGATAATAATGACTTGCCGTTCTGCCATCATCGGATACCTTCTTGCGGTATCTATCACTTGCTGAGCGGTTACTTCACGACCATACAACACGGTGAAGTTGAAGGACTTTTCTGCTTCAGAAAGCACCTTGTTTTCAATATGTTGAGTGATTTTATCAATAAAGAAAGACTCTTCCCCATGCAAGGCATAAACAGGTTGATATTTCTTTGCTTTTAAATCTTTAAGAATGTTTTCGTAGGTTGGTGCAGCCATTATTTCGCTTCTCTATTTTTCATCAATTGGTCATAAGCTTTAGTCAGTTGGTCAAACTTTTCTTTAGCAGCTTCTTTAATGTCTTCCCCCAAATGCTGTATTTGATCTGGGTGGAATTTTTTTGCCAATCTTCGGTACGACTTTTTTATCTCTTCAGCGGTTGCAGATTTCTCAACTTCTAAAATCGCGTAGTTGGTTTCCTCTTCCTTCTTGTTGGACATTGGTGCTTTGCCTTTCAGGAACATACTTCTCATCGAGTAATAATCCTTTTCACTGATGCCTAAATAAGTGGAAATCTTGCGAATTACTTGAAGCTCTTCTGCATGGATCATGACATCTGCATCAGCCACATGAAACAGAAACTGCACCAATTGCAAGCGCACAGAATGGCTTTTAATCTTTTTTATTTGAAGACATACCTCTTTTAAACTATAATTGCGCTCAATGATTTGTTCCAATAAGAACATTCTTGATTCAATAAACTGTTTGTCAAAGTTTTTAGTAAAAAACTCCTTCACATAATCAATTTGGAATTTAGAGACATCACCATTAGACTTTATCACTGCAGCAGCAAGCACGAGCAAACTAACTTCAAACTCATTTCTCTTTACAGTGTTATTCACTCCGTGTGGATCTTTAACCTTTTTGATTTTGTCATACGCACGCCCAACAGCACCTTCAACAACATTACCGATAGGAGAGTCTGCGACTTTTCCAATTCCTTCTTTCAGCCAACTTTCAAATTTAGAAACATCAATTCCCATGATTTCTTTTTTTTTGCAAATATACAATTTGTACGATTACTTCAATCGTAATTATGTAGAGGATTTTAGTTTTTAGTATAAAATTGAAGTAGGTTAGGATTATTTGGGCGCGTTTATCCGCTATTCGCTAATACTCAACATGTCTAAAGACCAACCTACAAAGGCACATAGTGTCATCCCTATTTGTAAAACCACTCAACACTCAGTCCTACAAAGGCACGTAGTGTCGTCCCTATTTGTAAAACCACTCAACACTCAGTCCTAAATCATTAACCCCACCTCAAACACCTCAACACAATTTAAACTAAAAAATATGTGAAAATAATTGTCAAAACCGTGTGGAATTTTTGGGTTTATGTCTCTAGTAGATAGAAGCTTTATTGTAACCGTTTAATTAAAACACAATGAACCAAGAATTAGTATACAGAATAGGAATCACTTTAATCCCGAAAATCGGAAATGTCCTCGCTAAAAGCCTAATCAGTTATTGCGGTAGTGCGGAAGCAGTATTCAGTGCCTCCAAAAAAGAACTCATCAGAATCCCGGGAATCGGAGAGGGCATTGCGAAAGCCATTCTCAAACAAAATGTACTCAGCAAAGCGGAAGAAGAAATCTGTTTCCTCGAAAAATTTGAGATCCGACCCCTCTATTTTCTGGAACCTGACTACCCGCAACGCCTCAAACACTTTGAAGACAGTCCTGTGCTACTATTTTACAGAGGCACTGCCGACCTGAATCAGTTGCGACCAGTGTCGATTGTAGGAACGCGCAAGCCCACATCATACGGAAGGAAGATGTGCGAACAACTGATCCACGAATTGCAACCCTATCAACCGTTAATTGTAAGTGGACTGGCTTACGGTATCGACATTACGGCACATCGAAAATGTATGGAGTTGGGTATTGAAACTGTTGGTATTATGGGACACGGCATGCAGCGCATTTATCCCGCACAACACCGAAGAACAGCACTGGATATGCTTGAAAACGGTGGTATACTAACCCAATTTCACTTTAGAGCGGAGCCAAATCGGGAGCATTTCCCTATGCGCAACAGATTGATCGCAGGTATGTGTGATGCGCTTGTTGTTGTCGAAACTAAAAAACAAGGAGGATCGATCATTAGCGCAAAGTTGGCCAACGCATATCACAAGGACGTTTTTGCCTTTCCTGGGCGGTTGACTGATAAGATGTCTGCAGGCTGCAATCATCTGATTAAAACCCATCAGGCCGCTGTCATCGAATCTGCCGCAGATCTGGTTTATTTGTTAAATTGGGATCAGCAAGGACCAAATGCACCTATCCAACAACAATTATTTGTGGAGTTGTCAGAAGCCGAACAGCAAATTGCAGGTAAGTTAAGGGAAGGCATCCAGAAATCAGTAGACAGTTTGAGTTATGAGACACAAATGTCGGCAGGTCAGTTGTCCGCATTGCTGTTGGGTTTGGAGTTTAAAGGGATCGTTAGAAGTCTACCAGGAAAAATCTATGAGTTAGTATAATTGAGTCTATTCCGAAAAAAGCTATTGTGGTCAAAATCGAGGCTGAGAAATTTTTTAAGACCACTTTTCGGAGTGGGCTCATAATTTTTTCTAAATTATTACGTTATAATACTAGCCCAAAGGCCTGCTTCGACCACTTTTTTCCACATCAAATTGTTAGTGATTGGTTTTACCTGCTACATTTTATACAGAATCGTTGGATTTTTGTGATAAAAATTGCAATAAAAATCTTATAATTGCGGATAATTTAAAGAAAGTGTCACTATGAAAATAATTATCAATTTAGTATTAGGATTAGTAATTCTTGCCCTGCTTTACTTGCTTGCTTCCAGTATTTATGAGCCGATTAACTTTAACGCAGAAAAAGATAAAAGAGAATCAGCCGTTATTTCTCAATTAGAGAGTATCAGAACTGCACAATTAGCGTATCGAGGAATTACTGGTGAGTATGCCCAAAGTTTCGATACACTACTACAAGTTTTAAGGACAGATTCCTTTAAAATTGTTAGAGTTTTTGGTAATCCTGATGAAGAGAATGCAGAAATTAAGAGGGAAACAATCTATGTTCCTGCAATTGATTCGGTAGGAAAATTAGGCTTAAACCTTGATTCCCTAAAATATGTTCCTTATTCTACTGGCAAGGAATTTCAAGTTACTGCTGCTATGATTGAATATCAAAGTACAACAGTGCCTGTAGTTGAAGTGAAAACACCTATTAGAAACTACATGGGCAAATATGCAGATGCCAAGTACACTAGATACGATAACAATTACAAACCTGATAACGTTCGTAAGTTCGGTGATCTTTCCAAGCCTTCAACATCTGGCAATTGGGAATAGAAAACTATGATATAACTGATAGTTCGTTCAAAAAAGCGAATTCATCTACATATAACCTGTCTATCCTTGTTGGATTAGACAGGTTTATTTATTCTATAACTGACAGAAATCACAAGTTACTAGTTCTCAAAAGTTATCAGTTTAACGGTGTTACAAATTATATCGAGAAAAAAAAGTGTATTCAAGAAACTATGGAAGAAGAGGAGCAATTAATCCTCAATTATTCTAAGGTTGTAGTTGCACTTTTTGACTATAATTCTGTGTGGGTGCCTTCTGAATTCTATGAGGAACAACAATTACCAGGGTACTTTAAAACACTACTGTACGGCAGTGATTTAGACCAACTACAAGCAGATGTTATTCCTACCCTAGATACACATCATTTATATGAAGTAAACAAGGAAATCAAGCAGGTAATGCAATCATATTATCCCCAAGCCACTTTCTTGCACTTGAATACTGCATTCCTAAATTACCTTTGTCAGCTTGAATCTACTAAGAAGGGAAATACAATTTACATTAATACCATTGCCTACACCATGTCTGTATTTGTGTTTAAGGATGGTGAATTATTAATGGTGAATAATTATCAATTTAAGTCTACAAAGGATTATTTATATTTTATTATGTTGATTTATAATCAGTTAGAGTTGAAAAAGTCAACAACAACTATCCATTTAAGTGGCGAAGTCGCCAAAAGTTCTCAAGTGCATAATCTGTTAGGCAGATATTATTCATCTATAGAATTTATGGATCGTCCATCTCATATGACCTGGCCTAATCAACATTTGAATACCCCAGATCATTACTTCATAGATCTTTTTAGTTTAACATTATGCGTATAATAGGGGGTAAATTTAGAGGTAGACGATTTAATCCCCCAGCAAAAAACTGGCCTACAAGACCAACTACTGATGTTTCAAAAGAGGCATTATTCAATATCATCAACAATAATTTTGATTTTGAGGACATCTGTGTACTAGACTTGTTTTGTGGTACAGGCAATCACTCCTACGAGTTTATTTCAAGAGGTGTAACAGATGTTACCTGCGTCGATAAGTTCTACGGGTGTATTCAGTTTATTAAAAAAACAGCAAAAATTCTTGATATTGAAGAAGAACTGAAAATCGTAAAAACGGACGTCTTTAAATTTATTGAACAGACCTCAAGAAAATACGATTATATCTTTGCTGGTCCTCCATATGGATTGAAAACCATGGACATGTTGCCAGATTTGATCTTTAAAAATGAACTAGTGAAAAAGGAAGGCTGGTTTGTGATGGAACATAATCCAAATCATAATTATGAAAATCATCCAAATTTTGATTTTTCTCGTAATTATGGACAAACGATCTTTAGTATTTTTACAGTTGAAAAATCAGCATAAATGGAAAAAATTGCAGTATTCCCAGGATCTTTTGATCCAATTACCATTGGTCATCAAAAATTGATCGAACGGTTTATTCCTTTGTTTGATAAAATCATCATTGGTATTGGCGTTAATTCTCAAAAGAAGTATCTCTTTACGCTTGAACAACGATTGGAATGGCTTAAAAATACCTTTAAGGATGAACCTAAAATAGAGGTGCAACATTTTGAAAAACTAACTGCACACTTCTGTAAAAAAGTAGGGGCCAAATATCTAGTCAGAGGACTTAGAAATTCCTCCGATTTTGATTACGAGAAAACGATATCACAACTTAACAATATAGTTGGAGAAGGTATTGAAACTGTCTTTCTAATTAGTGAGCCAGCATACTCCCATATCAGTTCTACGATAGTACGGGAAATCATTAAGGGTGGGGGAGACGCAACACCTTTTATTCCAGAAAACATTGTTCTCGATTATGAATAATTGAATTTAATAGTAAGAAAAGAAGAATTAGTTATATTTGCAAAAAACGAACACTATGGCAAACGCATACTTTCAAACACCAATACAATCCACTGAAACTGTAAAAAGTTACGAGCCAGGAAGCCCTGAGCGAGCAGAAGTGAAAGCCGCCCTCAAGCAAATGAGGGAAGAGAAAATAAAAATTCCTATGTTTATCGGTGGTAAAGAGATAAATACCAAAGAACAAGTTGCGATTTATCCGCCTCACGAAATCGATCACCAGTTAGGTTCCTACTCAAAAGGTAATTCTAAACATGTGAAAGATGCAATCAATGCCGCCCTCAAAGCAAAAGATAGCTGGGAAAACATGCCATGGAATGACAGAGCCGCCATCTTCCTAAAAGCAGCAGATCTTCTGGCTGGTCCTTTCAGAGCAAGAATGAACGCCGCTACAATGCTCGGTCAATCGAAAAATGTGTACCAAGCAGAAATCGACGCCGCTTGCGAAATGATCGACTTCTTCCGATTCAACGTGCAATTCATGACAGAGATCTACATGGATCAGCCAGATAGTAATCCTGGTCTCTGGAATCGGATGGAATACCGCGCATTAGAAGGGTTTGTGTTTGCTATTTCTCCATTCAACTTTACGTCAATCGCTGCTAACCTTTGTGTTGCGCCAGCTTTAATGGGGAATACTATTGTTTGGAAGCCCGCTGAAACGCAAATATACTCCGCACACGTGATCATGGATCTATTCCGTGAAGCAGGATTGCCAGCTGGTGTCATCAATCTTATTTATACTGACGGTCCAGTTGCTGGAGACATTGTTTTCGGCCATCCTGATTTTGCTGGTCTTCACTTTACAGGAAGTACACAAACCTTCCAGTACATGTGGAAAACGATCGGCAACAATATTGGTAATTACAAGACTTACCCTCGAATTGTAGGAGAAACGGGGGGCAAGGACTTCGTCATGGTGCACCCTTCTGCTAACGTACCTGAGGTCGTCACTGCTTTGACTCGTGGTGCCTTCGAATTTCAAGGACAGAAGTGCTCAGCCGCCTCTAGAGCGTATATTCCTAAATCTATGTGGAAAGAGGTGGAAAAAGGCTTAAAAGCCGACCTAGGAGCTATTAGCACCGGTCCACCAGAAGATTTCACCAACTTCGTTAACGCAGTCATCGACGAGCGGTCATTTGATAAGATCAGCTCCTACATCGCTAGCGCTAAGAAATCCAAGGACGCAGAAGTGGTCATTGGTGGTGGTTACAACAAGTCTAAGGGCTATTTTATAGATCCAACCGTGATTCTGGCGAAAAAGCCTGATTATAAATCCATGTGTGAAGAGATTTTCGGTCCCGTTTTGACCATCTACGTCTACGATGACAAAAAGTTCGATGAAACACTTGAGCTCCTTGACAAAACATCTCCATATGCCTTAACAGGCGCGCTATTCGCTAAAGACAGAGGAGTGATCACTGCTGCAGCACATAAACTACGTAACTCAGCAGGTAATTTCTATATCAATGACAAACCAACTGGTGCTGTTGTCGGTCAACAACCCTTTGGCGGTGCACGAGCATCCGGGACCAACGATAAAGCCGGTTCTGTCTTAAATCTCTATCGCTGGATTTCCCCTAGAACAATTAAGGAAACCTTTGTGCCACCTACTGATTTTAGGTATCCATTTATGTTGGAGGATTAATCGATTGAAGGAAATACATAGATTGATTGCGAAAATTGCACATTACTAGTTTTTTGAAATAGGAGATTTGAGCGCTGAAAATGTGGCATCTAATAGCCTAGGGTAAAACCGGGTAAAACCCTAGGTGAAAGTGTCGAACAAAAACTATAGCGCTGAAAGTGCGACATAATACCAAATTGTATCCCTTTTATTAAGGCAGCTATTGAAGGCGTTAAGTTTTCTCAAGAACTAGCTCAATCTGAGAACTGAATTAACACCAATTCACCAGGCAAAATGGTAGATGGACAATGGTACTGCCCATCTATTACCTTACAATCGTTCGTTATTAGCTGACTCCATTCTTCCTTTGTCGGTAAATAAGGAGAATACGTGTTTATATATTCAACAGCTTTTGCATGATTTTTATTTCCTTTTGGAATAATTTTCCATTGTTGTATCGCTTTACTGATCAAAACAAATTTCTCATAATCAGAACTATTTCTATTTTGGTTGATTTTCCTAATGATTAAAATACCATAAAGTAGATAGGTTCTATAATAGTTAGGATAACTATTAAACAATTGCTGAACAATAACCTTAGATTCATCATTTAACCCATGTGCATAAAGATTCATCGCATTAAAATAAATCAAATCACGTTCTCTCAATGGAGTCAAATCCTTCAGTAAATCATTGGATTTTAGATAATTGTATCTATATCTCGGTGGTAAGAATAACTCTATATCCATCCGAATTGGATAGGACGCTGAAACTAGCATCGTGTTTTTGGTCTCACAACTATATCTGAGCTCCGTTTCAAAAATCCCATCTGACCAATTTCTGTCCGTTTCTGTTTCCCAAGTATAAGAAGATCCAGGAAGTATAAAATCCATTTTTGGAGCGTAGATATGGTTTCCACATATCCCACAAGAGTGATAATTTCTATTGATTGTGATCCACTCCCCATGTCTATCTTTTACCTCCTCATTAAAAAAGATCCTATTATGGGAGCCATTAAATACTAAATCCTTGTGACTATTGTTGACTAAATAGACTTTCACCTGATGAAGAGAATCTATGATGTTGACAGCTACATAAGCAGTATCTTCGTCAGGGTTGTACTTTGAGGACAGCGTTGCTCGCCAAGCACAAGTGTCCATGTGTTGCGCGGATAATACTACGATTGACAACATTGAAATTAAGAGGATGATACACGTAGTTTTATTCATCTAAAATTGATTCTCCTTTTCGTGACAATTACTAATTATTCTACAACGGCAATTGCTTATGTTTATTGATGTAGAATTGTAATTACTATGTAAAATTTGAGCTTTTTCTATCAGAAAAAACAACTATTTAGACAACATTTTCCAAATATCAATAGTAATCAATCAACTACCCTATGAATTTATTATAATTTGAAAAATGGTTATCTTACATTATTGCGTCAATAATTAACCATTAACCATTATTCCCTATGGAAGAAATTATCAAAAACTGGAAGGAAAATGGCAAGAAAGACCACGATAAAAACTTTAGATACATTAGGTTTTTGAAAGGTAAAGACTCAAATAAAGTAGATGCTATTGTTATACAATTACATAAAGAAGCATTCACTAAAATTGATTGTTTGAAATGTGGGAATTGTTGTAAAACCTTAAAACCAGTTTTTCTGGAAACAGACATAGTGAGAATAGCAACCCACCTGAATATTTCCAAGGAAGAATTAATCGAAAAATATTTGGAGCAAGATGAAGAAGGCAATTGGCAACCCAACACATTACCATGCCCGTTTTTTAGTACTGAAGATTATACCTGTATGGTCTATTCCGTAAGACCAATTGACTGTGAAGATATCCGCATACCCATAAAACAGGATTTGCCAGTCGTTCCTATTCACATGCTTGGAATACAGTGGATTGCCCCGCAGTATTTCACATTGTTGAACAAATGAAACGAATCCTTTAAAATCATAATCTCACATTATTGCGTCAAATATTTTATCAAAAAAGTATGTTGAAGATGCTGTTTATCTTCAATTAGACGACCAGGCAGTCCTGGAGATGCAGAATACTCAGAGTGATTATTTTATGTTGGATATCCCGGTTACCAATGCTAATAGTTTCCAGGTGGAATTAATGCAGGTGAACATTTTATCAGATGATTTTCAAGTGGTTACTCAGAATGGTGAAGTAATTTACACTGATAATTTTCCAGGAACATTTTACAGAGGTATTGTGAAAGGAGATCAAAATTCAGTAGTCGCCATTAGCATAATTGAAGGTAAGGTTCGAGGACTTATTGCAGATAATCATGGGAATTATAAACTGGAGAAGTTAGATGACTTGTCCGATTCCTATATTTGTACAATGACAGGAAAATAAAGGGCAGTCCCAGTGTCTCCAGTAAGAAACCAGTGGATGATATAAAAGTAGAGACAAATCTGGGTTTTGGACCAATGGGTTGTATTGATATTTTTGTAGAAGCCGACTATTCAGTATATCAAAGTTTCGGTGGAAACTTTGGTGGTGTTATCGGTTATGTAACCCCCATCTATTTTTATGCAGAAACTTTTTTTAATCTGGAAGGGATTTCTATCCAATTTTCTCAATTGGTCGTTTGGACAATACCTGATCCATATACAGCCTATGGATATTGTGATGATGTGCTTGAAGCCTTTCGCCAAACAAGAACCTCTTTTAATGGGAATTTAGCGCATCTAATGTCGACAAGAGATATAGGAGGAGGAGCTGCTTATAATGATGTTCTTTGCAGTACTACTCATAATTATGCGGTAAGCGGAAATCTGTCTGGTATTATAGCACCAACTTCTACAACGGATATAATAACGTTTGCAAGGGAGTTGGGTCATAATTTTGGTTCTCCCCTTACACATGAATGCGCCTGGAATGGTAATAACACAGCAATTGATGGCTGTGGGTATGACCCTAATGATAGCGATACCTGCCCGGGTACTATTCCACAAAATGGAGGTACTATAATGAGTCATTGCGACCTTTTAAGTGTAGGAATTAACCTCAATTTGGGCTTTGGTCAACAGCCTGGAGCCTTAATGAGTTTGAACTATAGTAACGCAAATTGCTACAATGACTGTGGCTCAGCAACGGACTATTGTCCCAGCGACGTTATCGCCTCAAATGCTCCTGGGTCGAACCAGAGGGAAAGAGCTTTCAATACTATTACAGCTTCTAATGTCCTCAATAGCAATATGATTGCTGAATATGATGCAGGAGAACATATAGATTTTGTGGATGGGTTTCATGCTCAATTCGGTGTGGATTTTCATGCCTACATTGAAGGTTGTGGTCAGTCATTGACTGGAAATGGTTCTGACTATACCAGTTTTGGGTTCAATAATACCAAAGAGGACAACTATGTTTTCGCACCAATCAGTGGTCAAGTCACACTACGGAACTATCCTAATCCATTTTCAGGGTTGACTACTATTGAATATAGCCTTCCACAAAACCAAAATGTTAGTTTGAGGATTAGTGATTTGTCTGGAAGAATAATTAGCAATCTTATTGAAGATGTGATGCGTGAAGCGGGCATCCACACGGTGCAGTTTAAAGCAGATCAATTGGCACCAGGTGTTTACTTTTGCACATTAATTACTTCAAACACAGTGAAAACGCATAAAATTACATTGATTGAATGAATTTGTTAGTGAAATATACGATGATGCGATTCTTAGGACATACATGACCTACTTATTCCGATTGGGGGAACAGTTTCTGGCATTCATACAGCTCTACCATGAAAAGAGTAATGTGTCTATTGCACACTGTCGAGCATATCGCAATAATGTCCCAACAACTAATGTACAGACAACTAATATAGATAGGATTTTTAAGATAAAAAGAAACAAGTCCCTGCGCAATTACAATTGTTATCATAGACATCGTTTACGGTACTAGGATCGCTATCATCGCAAGTAGTTCCTGCAGGTGGACATTGGGCGCAGTCGAAAGGGTCAGATAAGTAGTCTATCGGTCCTGTATAAATGTTATTGGATATTGTTGAGGTGTTTTCTATCTTATCTAGGACCCATTGAGTTCCAGTTTGTCCATTAGCGCAATTTCTGGTGTCATTTGGGTAATGGCATATGTCTTTCCATGCACGTTGTACTATCTCATTCCAAGCAAAAGGATATCACCGTGCAAACTTCCTCCTGGATGCGGTACTTGTGAGTCAGTATCGGCACCCATGTCAGATGATAATCGCCAGTCACTGACATCGCCATTCGCTGGCCAACGAAAATCTATTAAAAGCTCAATTTTAGGAATCCGATTTGGGTAATCACTTGAACAAGGGTCTGCGTCACGATTGCCACCACCACCATTCTCCAACATCAATTGATGACTTAGATGATCAGCAGAACTTAGGATAAAACCACCATTCACATCCGACCGAAAACACTGAGGGAATCCAATGACCGCTCGTATATGTGTAAATCCACTGGGGTTCGTTTGTGGTATCGTAGGTTGCGATTGTACCAGTAGTCCTACTGATGGATCATAGAAACCTCATGAAGCAGCATCTCTATGCGTACCACCATTGCATTTGTGATCGTCATGCCGTGCACCATTCCACCATTAGGGGTATGTGGTAGATTTCCTCCGATGACCTCTAGCCCTACAGGGATTATCTTTGATGCTGCAGGATGTCTTGTTTTATAATACACTCTTATTCTGTCTGGGAGGATGATTTTTCGTTGGTTATTACAACCATTCAATGGCCCATTGACTAAAGCGGGAATCCAGTAGGAAGATGGGTTGGCTCCTTTGCCTCCTTGCGCGGTACTAGCTCCTTTTACTTGTAGGTCATTGGCGTTACCTGTTCTCGCTTCGCTGTAGGCGTCTGCTCGGGTATTCCCAAAAAAACATATGCAAATACGATGCTCCGGGCTGATTAGGGAATACAATAGGGTCATCCTTCAAATAATGTGATGGTGCTGCCTTAAATCGAAACTGACCCATAGGGGAAGACCCATTATCTTGTGTATTACTAATGTATGATACTTCGGGCAATGATAGGGCGCCGTAGGTTGGATGCGTTCCTGGCAAAGCATTAATAGCAGAAACGCTGGTGTTTTCAAACAAGTCATATTGTTGCTGATTCATTCCCCATGGATTTCGTACGGTCGCTTGCGCCAAAATATTTAACCCTACTATCAATAGAGAAATAGTCAAAATAAAGTGAGTTAGTTTCATTAGTTTTTTTATGCAATTAGTTTAAAAATACGTTTTCGCATAATTGTTCTGGTTGGAAAGCAAGCGCTTTACCAGAAATATAGTTTGTGGTTGATGTTAAATTACAAAAAATCTTACTATTATGAGCAAATTACTTAAGGAACATGACAATAGATGTTAAAGGTTTAGACAATAACATTCTATTTGAATAACATTGCCCTTACAAACACACGCCACCAAGCACTCCAGTCCCATGTAGCTCCATCCCAAGGAGGAGAATACTTTACAGACATTCGGATACTATAAAAAGTGAAAATGACAAGTGCAAAAATCACCAATTGGTTTAGCCGTCTTTTGTCCTTAATTTGGTGAAGGAAATAGGCAAAAGGAAATACCAAAAGCGGATAAAAATCGACATAACACCGATGCCCAAAAGCGCCCCCAAACCACCAAGCCCACCAACTGCCAAAAATATAGGTCATCAAAATGAAAAACAGCAGCAACTTCCACCCTTCAGATTTTTTTGCACGGACACTTTGGAATAAACCAATAAAAGGAAAAATTAAGATCGGTGAATAAATAAATAATCCATTCTGGACATCAAAAAGAACTTTAAACATTTTAGGAGAACGGTAATGAATAAATTTCGGTTCATTACCATAAGAATATAAAACTAATTCCCCTGTCATAATATACCAAAAGTAAAGCTGAATACTGAGAATTACAGCTCCTAACAGCGTCACTAGTAAAATAGGTTTTACCCTTAAGTTATCAAAAAGCGTCTTGGGAAAAATGGCCAAAAGTACAAGGACAAGGAAGAGATTTGTAGGACGAATTAGCACCAGCAAAATGCTACAGAAGGCAATTAAAACGATCGAATTATTCCGAGAAAAAAGATAATACAAGGACGAACATAGAAAAAACGAATAAACATGAGACATCCCTGGCTCAACAATCGTATAATGAAGAAGGTTCGTACCAAAAAAGATACATAAGCAAACTCCGAAGCTGATTTCATACGAGTATTTCGCAATAAGCAGTACAAACAAAAGTCGCAAAGCCAGAAAAACATAAATCAATGCACCTAGCAAGATAGAAATACGGTAAGGTAGAGAATACCCATTAGGAGCTACATTCGGCAAAATTGAAGCCACAGTATGACCAACGATAAAGGAGGGTAATTCCATCAAAGCCACTCCGTAGGTATACTTGGAGTAATATTGTGACGTCTTACTCGATTTAGTAAAATAGCCCTCAGAATGGATTGGAATTTCTCCAAAATCATCATAAAGTAACGTGCCCAACAAATAAATGTAGTACCCTTCAGCGTCCGTATGAATAATTCTGTTCTTCTCACTAAAATGCTTGTGCACAGTTTCATACGATAGTACGATACACAACACCAGTCCTAGATATAATAGAGTACGATTCAATAAGAATTAGTTTACATTAATAAGTTCACCTAGACTTGTAAAGGTCACAAATAATATATGCTATATGTAATCTATTTATAGTTAAGACAATCACAACTAATTTATAATTAAATTGCACGCACTAAATATTCAGAATTCAATCTATGAAAATCCAGTTTAAAAATTCAGAAATCACAGTTTTCGAAAGTGCGTTGTTCCGAACCACTACTACCTTAATCACAGCCAGCAGCTATGTGTTACTAGTCGACCCTAATTGGCTCCCAATCGAACTCGAGTTCATAGAAAATTACATTAACAGCTACCACCTAGAAAAAGATAAGTACTTACTGTTTACGCACTCAGATTACGATCACATCATCGGATATGGAAAGTTTAAGCACTATAAGACCATAGCCTCACAAAACTTCGTCAATAATAGAGACAAAGAGACAACACTCCAGCAGATTCGAGCCTTCGATGATGAATATTACATCAAGCGAGGCTATGTCATCGAGTATCCAAGGATTGACTTCCCAATAGCAGGAGAATCAGAGGAATTACAACTAGGACAAGACGAATACCTCTTCTACCAAGCCACAGGACATAACAAGGACGGACTCCTAGCATACAATACCTCAAAACACTTGCTAATTGCTGGTGATTACTTGAGTAATATTGAATTTCCCTACATATATGATAGTTGGAAAAACTACTTGAAAACACTGGATACATTCGAGGGATTAATCAATCAATTACCTATTAAAATACTGGTAACTGGGCACGGAGACATGACTGCATCCCTTGTAGAAATGAAAACTAGACTCAAGGACTCAAGAACCTACATTTCTGATTGTATAACAGCCATTCAAAACAAGAAAATTCCAGAATTAAGTCGATGGATCAGCCGCTACGATTTTCCTATTGGAATGAATACCTTTCACAAAAACAACTTGAAGCTGATAGAGAAAGAGTTGGAGTAGCTTGTTAGCCAGTTAAAATTTTCACAAAAAAAAACCTTTCTCAACACGATCAGTCAACACTCCTTAACAAATTCATAGGTGGTGAGACCTTCCATTTTAAAAGAAAACATCAGAAATTAAGACATAAGTAACGGAGTTTTCAGACCCCAAATTAAGAATTCGGTAACAGCCTCTGAGTTCATGTGGCACAGTATTTCGATAATTAAACTGAAAACGAAGCGTTCAATAGTAAGTAAAACAGAAGTACAACAAGACATTTTTGACGATTACTTACACAAAACAGTTTAATTATGAATAGGATAGAATCAAAAAGAGCGAAATCGAATAAGATGAAAGCGATAGGACTAACCCTAATGATGCACGTGGTATTGGTTGGTGGGATTGTATGGGGAACAGGAGCAGCTACATCTTCTACAGCAACATCTATAAGCAAATCTGACAATAGCAAAGCGTTGGCTGGAACATCTTCATCTACTATAAAAAGTAAATATTACAAAGCAGCTCAAGCTCTAAAAAATAGGAATAAGTAATTTCATTTTACAAAACTAGTAAGGACAGCGGTAAGAGCAGCGTTTCTTAGAACAAACCACCATATAACTCTCTGGATACTTGGTTGATGATCTCGCCCAAGTCAGCAGGATTAGCATTGTAGTCGTACTTATTGACATTAATGATTAGCAATTTGCCTACTTTCTCGCTTAGGTACTTTTCAATCCAGGATTCGTAGCGCTCATTCAATCGCTTTAGGTAGTCAAGACTCATATTGCCTTCATACTCCCTTCCTCGCTTTTGAATGTGGTTGACTAGAGTAGGGATGTCCGCTCTCAAATAAATCAACAAATCTGGTGGATTGACCTGAGAACTCATCGTCTCAAACAACTCAAAGTAATTGTTGAAATCCCGAGTAGACATCAATCCCATATCATGCAAGTTGGGTGCAAAGATATGAGCATCTTCATATATTGTACGATCTTGGATCACAACTTTATCACCACCTTGGATTTCTAGAATTTGGCGGTATCTACTATTTAGAAAATAAATCTGCAGATTGAAGGACCACCGCTTCATATCTGTATAGAAATCACTTAAATAAGGATTGTCTTCGGTATCCTCATAGTTAACTTCCCAACCAAAGTGTTTAGCTAGTTTTGTACATAAAGTGGTTTTGCCAGCCCCTATATTACCTGCAACAGCAACATGAGTGACTTTACGTTTGGTTTTTTCGGTGGTCATATAATGAAGTATTTCGAACGCATAATGATGCCCAAAAATACAAATAATACTCAAATGTTTTGGAGAAATGATAACTTGATTCTATTTTACTGTGAATAAATTTTTGATCACACAGTAGAAGAAGGGTATTGGACGACTTTTTAAGCCAGAACATCGAATAATTACTTATGGAAATAGATAAATCATTAATATTGAAGCTGGAAAAGTTATCCAAATTAACATTCAATGAGACAGAACGGCAAGAAGTAATGGCTGATCTAAGTAATATCCTCAATATGATAAAGAAATTGGACGAAATTGATACCAGTCAGATCGAATCCCTGACGCACATCAGTAATAACGTTCCGCCTTTAAGAGAGGACAAAATCCTTCAAAACATCAGTAGAGATCAGGCGCTTAGCAACGCACCAGATCAGAACGGCAGCTTCTTTAAAGTTCCTAAAGTGATCGAACAAAATAAGTAAATGACAACCAATAATAAAATCATAGAAATCAATAACCTCAGGAAAACCTACATCATGGGCCTTGAGAAAATTGATGCACTCAAAGATGTATCACTCAACATCGATCAAAATGAGTACGTTGCGCTTATGGGACCCTCTGGTTCTGGAAAGTCCACGCTCATGAATCTTCTGGGATGTCTAGACACACCTTCAGGCGGCAGCTATGTCCTAAATGGTTCAGATGTCAGTCAGTTAGACGACAATATGCTCGCAGAAATCAGAAACAAGGAAATTGGTTTTGTGTTTCAAACCTTTAATCTTCTGCCACGACTCTCCAGCCTTGAGAATGTCGCCCTACCATTAGTCTACGCAGGATTGAGTAAATCCAAACGCCGGCAGATCGCCAGAGAAAAACTGGAATTGGTTGGCCTAGGTGATCGTGTAGAACACAAACCCAATGAATTGTCAGGTGGACAGCGACAACGGGTTGCGATTGCTCGTGCATTGGTCAATAATCCTTCTATCATTCTTGCTGATGAGCCAACAGGGAATCTGGATACCAAAACATCTATCGAAATTATGGAGATTTTTGAAGAGATTCATAAAGCTGGAAACACGGTAATCCTAGTAACACACGAGCCGGATATCTCAATGCATGCCCACCGAATTATTCGATTGCGAGATGGTTTGGTAGAAAAAGATGAGCGCAACGAAAACGTCATTAGTGCTTACGATCCCAATCACAGATACTCAGAAAACGAATAACCCATGGCATTTAAGATTTACACTAAAACAGGCGATGGGGGAGAGACTTCCCTTTTCGGCGGCAAGCGATTACCCAAATTTCATTTACGGATAGAATCGTATGGTACTGTCGATGAGCTCAATTCTCATTTAGGGTTGGTTAGGGATCAATTGACGGATGAAGGGCTCAGAACGCAGCTTATAGAAGTGCAGAACAGATTGTTTACCATTGGTGCCAATCTGGCTAGCGACCCTTCAAAAGAAATGAGTACTCCTGATTTGACAGAAGCGGATGTCAGTTTGCTTGAAGGTTGGATGGACGCTATGGACGAAGAACTCCCTGCTCTTAAGCACTTTATTTTGCCTGGTGGACACGTTGCGGTAAGCAATTGTCATGTGGCGCGTTGTGTTTGTCGTCGCGCAGAGCGTTTAGTAGTCGCTCTAGCAGCTAATGAGTCTGTAGATCCTGTACTCATCAAGTATTTAAACCGTTTATCAGACTATCTTTTTGTATTAAGCCGTATGATAGGCCATTTAATGGAGGTGGAGGAAGTCAAGTGGATAGCCCGGTCTCCTAAGTAGTCAACAATGAAAAGGTATTAGGGATTTGCCCTTCGCCTTTTATCGCATCTACGACAGCCTCGTGGTTTTCGTGATATTGCTGAAAATTATCAAAATCTTTATACAATTGTCTGGAGTCGTCTCCGTAAGAAAGGATAACTCGGTAACAAAGTTTATCTAGGCGAAAAAAGAATTTGGAGTAAACTGAGGTAATTGCATTGCCGTGTAGCAGGTTTCGATTGTTGTTCATCTCTCGGTTTCGTTTGCAGGTTAACAAGGGTAAATCTAAATCTTTTTTTACAAAATACATGCCATAACAATACATGTTAATGTGTTTTCTATTTTACACCTGTTTTGAATAATATAGAATCTTATGGAAGCTGAACAAGAATGGATATTTAAGCAGATATCGAAAGGAATTTCAATAAGATCGGCTTTATTTTGTTATAACGGGATACGCTTGGAATTATTGTTTATCCCTTGCATTTTATTTCCTTAATCTATAATGCATGTTTAAAAAGGTGGATACTTTCAGCCTCAAATGAAGGCGAGGAATTAGACTTATGTACATGAGTTGCTTCAGTATTGGGGCACGACTAATCTGTTGCTACCAAAAGTTATGTAAAGGAAAGGGAGGCAAACTAATGAGAAATCTTGTATAGAATAGCTGCCTGAACACCATACTCATTATTGAAACGACTTTCAGGACTAATAGAAGAAAGATCACGTCCATCTGTACCAATTGAGGCTCTGGCTCCGAGATTAAGCGAAACCCACTCGCTCAAATGAAAATCAATATCAAGGCCACCAGTAACTCCAAATTCTTTGTTGATGAATACAGACTTATCAAATTCAACGTCAGAAGCAAGAATTGTACTTTTCAAATTTCTACAATGCAATCCAAATGTTAGAGAACTTGTGATCGGATTTCTGCGATTTGTTCGAATCCGGTTCAAAGTATATTTACCGAGGATCTGGTAAGTATTATAAACCGTCTTTAATTCGTTATTAACATAGAGCTGTTCAGTTTCAATAAATTCTCTATATTTTTGATTGAGAGTCGTTAAACTCCAGCCACCTTGCAAGGCAACTCTTGGTGAAAATCGGAATCCAAAACCAGCTCCAGCAGAACCACCAAAACCAACTCTATATTTAGCAGATTCGATCTCAGAAAGTTGTCTTTGAACTTCTTTGTTAACAATCCATGTATTGCTAAATTGTGTAGACAAATACACGTACAGTCCAGAGTAATTAAGCATTTTAACCGCTCTTGGGTTGTCAGTGAGACTAAACAGTTTGTCACTTAACTTCAGTTCATCAAACTCAGAACTGTTGCCATCTCCCTTAAGGCTAGTTACGATTGATTCAATTTTGGAACTATTATATGTGGCAGAGCTATTTAGCTTTTCACTCCGCAAACTCTGAATATCAATTTCATTTTTAGCTGCAATTCCACCATTTTTTTCAGTATCTAATTTATTGAAAAATGTTTCTGGTATCTTGCTTTCGATAGTTACTGCTGAAAATTTCTTAACATTACTGATAGGCGGATTGGTTAAAGCATTGCTTGAAACAATTGATGTTGAAACTTGTGTAGCTTGCGAATTTGTTGGAGTCAGATTACTTGAATTAACATTTTCAACTGAGATGTTACTTAAGGATGTTGCCGAAGAAAGAACTTGAGCTACAGCTACTATCGGTTCAATTGATTTAGAAGTTGTCGTAGCAGTATTTGTCACTATATTCGCAGGGGTTGTAAGTGCTGCTAGCTGATCCATTTCAACAGGTGTATTCACAACAACACTTAGGGTACTTGCCTTGTTAAATAACCCTGTTTGGTTGAATAGGAAAGGCAATGAAATGGCAACAACTAAAATAGCAGCTATTCTAGATAAGTGGGGCAATAACGCTCTAAGTGGTAAAAGGGTAGGGATAGCCCGCTTGATGATCTCCCAATTTTCGTCATCAGGTTTAATTTCTAATCCTTTGAGTTTTTGACGATATTGACGTTCTAATTCATAATTGGAAATAGCATCCCAAACTTCTGGATTTGGCTTTTCTATAAATTCTTGAAATGAGTGTTCGAAATGTTGATCGAATTCAATTGTATTCGAAATTTCAGTCCAAATATTCGTTGCAGGGGAAATTTCTATAGTATCTAAGGAATTACTGAACAATTCATCAAGAGAAACAACTGAAATGACATTGTTCCATACGACATCAGATGGTGAAGCTTCTAGAGCATCAAGATTAGATTTGAATGAAGCGTCTAGTTGTTCAGCACAAATATTTTCCCAAATTATATTTGAAGGGGAAATTTCTAAGTTATTTAGAGATTCATTGAACACTTGATCAAGTGCTACAACTGAAATAACATTATTAATTACTGCGTCAGATGTGGGGACTTCTAAACTATTTAAAGATTCACTGAATGTTTGATCAAATACTACAACAGAAGTGATGTCATTCCAAACTTCTTCAGAAGCTGGAACTTCAAGCGCGTCAAGATTGGATTTGAATTCCAAATCTAGTAGCTCATCGCAAATATTTTCCCATACCTTTCCCTTAGGATTAGATTCTAAATTGGATAAATACTCTTGAAACGCTTTTTCTAGGTTGTTGTTGTTTTGTCTTTTGTTCATTTATCGTTCGTATCGCATCACTATCGGTGTTGCGCTTGTATCATTTTCTGTAAAATAGCTCTTGCTCTTGCTAATTGTGATTTTGATGTTCCTTCAGAAATTCCGAGTTTCCCTGCAATTTCTTTATGCGAAAAACCATCAATAACATACATATTAAAAACCGTTTGATACCCAGGGGATAACTTTTGAATCATATTTAAAAGATCCTTAGCTGCTAGGTTTTCTATAGCAACTTCTTTGATTTGTTTAAAGGTAACTTTATCCAATTCAGAATGCCCTTTATGATTCACTGCTTTTCGGTAATACTCAATTGCGGTATTAATGAAAATACGTTTTACCCATCCTTCAAATGAACCTTCACCTCGAAACTTTCCAAGGTTTTTGAACACTTTAATAAATCCTTCTTGGAGTATATCTTCCGCTGCATGATAGTCATTTGCGTATCTAAGGCAAATGCCGAACATTTTTGGAGAATAAAACTTGTAAAACATCTCCTGATGCTCGCGTTTATTAGTCATGCAACCCTCAATAATTTCCTTTTCAGATAATCCAAACACTAGTACTTCAGCCATCGGGGGATTTCGTTTTTGGTAGTGATATTCTAATTAAACAACGCTACAATTAATAAAATCTAAAAATTTGCTGATAGCAACAGCTCTATGGCTAATACTATTTTTTTCTTTTTTGTCTAATTCAGCAAAAGTCTTTTTGTATCCATCCGGAATAAATATAGGATCGTAACCGAAACCATTATGGCCTCTTTTTTCATTGGAAATTATCCCATTAATAATTCCTTCAAATGTAAATTGTTTATTGTCGAGTATAAGTGCTACAACAGTTTTAAAACGTGCTTGTCTATTAGTGGCATGTTTCATTTTACTAAGTACCAATTCCATATTGTCATCAGCGCTTTTTTGTAGTCCCGCATACCTTGCTGAAAAAATACCTGGCTCTCCATTCAAAATTTGAATTTCAAGACCTGTATCTTCCGCAAAACAATTGACACCGAACTTGTCAGCTACATATTGTGCTTTCTGTAAAGCATTTAATTCAATAGTATTTTTTGTTTCAGGTATTTCTTCATAGCAATTTATATCTTCAAGATTTCTAAGCAAAATAGTGTTATCCAAAATCGCTTGTACCTCCTTAAGTTTATTTCTATTACCTGTTGCAAAAACTAACGAAGTTCTAACAGTCATACGTTATCAATTTAAGAATGTTGCCTTCAGGCAGTTCCAGAAATGCTTTTTCAAAGTTACATTTTTTTGGATCTCATTCAAGGAATTTGCATTTATGAAAGTGATTCCATTTAAACTAAAGGGTCTGTAAAGGAAATCATTCTCCAAGTTAAACCCCAATTGATGTAAAGGCATCCCAAAATTGATAAAGTATTTTATTTTAGCTAATTTCTTTAAATCAGCAACTTTAATGGTATTTGATTGCTTTACTTCAAGCAAGAAAACATCATTTTCTATGTCGAAATTTATCGCTGCAAGTATTTGCTTTAAAAACGACAATAAAGAATCTGGAGTCTTTTTCTCTCCTTCACCCAAGGATAAGATGATTAATGTCTCCTTTTGGTTGCATCCAATTAGATTTTCTTTAACTATATTAATACTATTCGCAACATAGATGTCATATGAATACAAACCGTCATTCGAAATTTTGTCTTGCATAAGGATTGTTTTACAGAACAATAAACTTTCTTGGCGTTAATTTGTTAATCTCAGTAGAATTATTGCAAAAAATCAGTTAAATTTACATAAATTTTTACAATGAAATACGAGATTGATATAAAAAGAAGCGAGAGTTCAAAATTTAAAGATTTTGACATTAATGAGGCAAGCTTTGGTAAGGTGTATTCCGACCATATGTTTGTAGCCGAGTATGAGAATGGGGAATGGAAAAACTTCTGCATTAAGCCTTTTGGACCTATATCCCTCACTCCAGCAAATCTAACGTTGCATTATGGACAATCCATCTTTGAAGGAATGAAAGCTTCCAAGGATACTGAGGGTAATCCAATGCTATTCAGATTAGACAGACACATCAAAAGATTAAATGAATCTGCAGAACGAATGGGTATGCCTTCTGTTCCAGAAGATATGTTTGTTCAGGCATTAGAACTATTAGTCTCTATAGATTATCAATGGATTCCAGATGCACCCAATGCCTTGTATATCCGTCCGTTTATGTTTGCTGCTGATGAATTTATCGGGGTGCGTTCATCTGATACCTTCAAATTTATCATCTTTACTGGTCCCGTCTCCAATTACTACAAGAAACCAGTCAAACTGCTTACAGCACAAAAGTATATCAGAGCAGCTAAGGGTGGTGTCGGTTTTGCTAAAACAGCTGGAAACTACGCTGCTACGCTTTATCCAATGAATATCGCCTCTAAAATGGGATACGATCAAATCATGTGGATGAGCCCAGACTTCGAATACATCCAAGAGTGTGGAACAATGAATCTGTTCTTTGTTATTGATGGTAGAGTCATCACACCAACAACCATTGATGGTACTATTCTAGAAGGAATCACTCGGGATAGCTTCATCAAACTCCTAAAAGAAAAAGGAATCGCTGTAGAAGAAAGACATGTTAATATCAAAGAGATTGTTGAAGCGCATGAGCAAGGAAGACTTGAAGATGTTTTTGGTGCAGGAACTGCAGCAGTTGTTGCTCCAGTCAGTGAATTGACTTATCGAGACAAAATGATGAAATTACCGCCGATCGAAGGTCGAACTATCTCGAAATTCCTTAAAGATGAATTGAACAACATCCGAAGTGGAGCTTCTGAAGATAGATTTAATTGGGTTCATAAGGTAAATATTCACGAACACGTTTAAAACAGAAAATATAGTTCAAAAGCAACTGGCCTTCCTAAGTGCAGCAGGCAGGCCCCATCATAACAAGCAATAAGTTTGTTAGAATCAATCAATGAAAAAGGAAGTAGTAGGTATAACCTGCTATTTCCTTTTTTATTGTACAGGAGTAATTAGGAATATTGAAAACCCGATAATCCTATTTTATTTAGATGAAAAATACAAGTTGTCTGTATGTTAATTATTCATAATTCATTGTAAATTAATTCTTTCGTTTTCTTATTTAATTTAAGAAATAATTACTTTCGTATCTGATTAAATCGAAATATTTATGAAATTAGATGCGGTAAAAAAAGTCTATAAGCGCTATGCTCCTTACTACGACACAGTATTCGGGAAAGTATTGGACAACGGAAGGCAAGAAATGTTGAAAAGGATGTCGTTCAATCAAGGCGATCATATCCTTGAGGTAGGAGTGGGAACAGGTATTTCTTTAACCAACTACCCCAACCATACTAAGGTAGTAGGTATTGATATTTCTCCTGAAATGCTTGAAAAGGCCCAAAAACGTATCAACAGTCAACAGCTCTCTCATGTTACTGTGGAAGTCATGGATGCTCAACAAATGAGTTTTCCAGATAACTCGTTTGATCAACTTGCAATTATGTATGTGGTTTCTGTTGTACCTAACCCCAAAAAGCTTATGGATGAGGCCAAACGAGTCTGTAAGCCTAACGGTTCGATATATATTGTAAATCACTTTGGTGCACAAAACAAAGCCATGCAGTTCATCGAAGCAAAATTAGATAAGATTGCTGATAAACTGGGATGGCAAGCCGCTTTTTTACTTCCAGAATTTATTGAAAATAATGACCTTAAGGTAATTAGCAAAAAAAGTGTGAATCTATTTGGCTATTGGACATTACTTAAAGTCCAAAACGTCAAAAACTCAAAAGCTGAAGCTGGAAGCCCCAATTCCAGCCGTAAGGCTATCAACTAATCGGGTGTCATCGTAGATATAAACCTGTCCATTTGACGAAAAGGATGTTTCTGATACATACACTTCAGTATTACTTCTCGCGCCTACAGCTTGGAGGCTATTTGGCAAATCTACCATTGGTGTAGTTGGCAACGCAGTCGCATCAACATCCATTTTGTAGACATCACCGTCATAAATGTAATACAGGGTTTGAAGTGTGGGATCTATCGTCAGATTGGTTCCTAAAGCCAAGTCACTAGGAAAGAAAAATTCCTTTTGAACCGTCTTCGTTAAAGTATCAATTCGAGCAATACTGCCAGGTGTATTGTTGTTCGTGTTACTCATCCAGTCTTTCTCTCCTTGGCTCAATACCCAAACATGATCATCCTTATCTTTAATAAGGCTTTGAGGAGCAAAATTCACATCAACCTCATTCACAATGACATCAGATCCAAGGTTGATGAGAAAAATTTTATTGGTATCAAGACTAGGCGCCCAAGCAAATTGACCCTGCAATACCATATTTTCAACCCATCCCGTTGCAATTGAATTCGTTTTCGTATTGTTCAACAAGTTGACCACAGCAATTTCAGAGGATTCGCCAAATTCCCAACTACTTACATATGCTTTTGATCTTGATACTGGCAAAATATAACGTGGATTGAGAACGTCTTGAATCCCCGCTGTTACCTCCATCGTGTTTCTATCTGCAATCTCGATCTTATCAGACCCCATCACACAGATGTAGACTTTATCATCAAAATAAGTCAATGATTGTACTAAATCTCCTAATTTATAACCATTTACCGTTTCGAATACATTGGCAACTGTTTCCTTGGTTTGGGGGTTGTAGGCTGTGATCGAACCATTATTAGCTCCCCAAGCGCCTTGATTACCGATTAAAATGGAATTTTGAAAGACTACTTCTGGGTCATCTACATCTTTTTTACAAGATACTATCGTGAAAAGGAGTGCGAGTAAGAATAAAGCGTGAGCGTTAATTTTCATCTGAAATAATTATTAGTTTTTTATTAAACGGATCTAGGTGTTGCTTTAGTATTGGCAAAAACTGATCTCCATATTTTAAATAGTAAGCAATCAAATTATCTTTTCGTTCTTGCAATCCTCCGTTAGGAAACAACTTGCTCTTCAATCCTTTAATCTGATTTGTGCTTTCTTCAAATTTTCTTTTTTCGGCACGCAATAACTTGGCTTCTAATTGCTCAAGACCTTTTATTTGCTTGGTTTGTTCACCTAGTACTGTATTTTTTAGTCCTGGATCTATCGAAACAGATTTTTCCAGTATAGCCTCAAACTGCTCCGCAAATATAGCCTTTTCCTTTGTTAAATTAAGCTCAGCACTTGTCTTTTCCTTGACAAATGCGCTAATCAATTGATCCGTATCATTAAACAACGAATGGCTTGTTAAGTTCAGCTTGTTCCTCTTTTTTACAGCAGTCTTATCCAACCACAGTACTGAATTACGGCGGACTAGCATTGGGAAATTGATCTTATAGTGCGCGAACTGAGTCATGCGTTCCATCCAATACGCCAGTTCTCCACCGCCACCAATATAGGCGAGATTGGGTAAAATCATTTCCTGATACAAGGGACGCAAAATAACATTAGGACTAAATCGTTCCGGATGATCTTCAAGCTCAGTCAATATTTCCCTTTCGGTGAATGATTTGTCTGTATTAACAACATTATACCGGCCCTCAGTCAACTCAATACGGTTGCGAGCACCCTTCTCCAAATAAAACAGATTGATCGCTCTAGGAGCAGCTTGTGCCTTAAATCCGAGGTCACTCAATACTGCAATCTGCTCATTGACCAGCCGTTCCGAACTTTGTTGGAGCAGGTCGTCCCGCATCACGCTAACAAACTGCGCTTTAAGCTTTCGGGCATTAGGTATGATCACGACTAATCCATATTCAGCAAATAGTTGATTGACTAAGTACAATTTTGCTTCATTATAAGTAGCATGTTTCGTGTATGCCGCTGCCAATAGTGTTGAAATCTGTCTTGCGTTGTCTGAACTGCCTAATACCTCTTCCAGATCGTTGAGGACGGTACTGATATGCTGAGTAGACATATCGCCTGTCGCACCTTCTTCATTAGATTGCCAGGTATACGTTTTTCCGAATAAGTGAAAATGGTTGATCTCATCAAAATCATGATCTTCACTACCCAAGTAGAACATAGGAACGAAGGAATGATCAGCATGCCGATGATTCAATCGTTCAGCAAGATTAATAGTAGAAATGATCTTGTAAATGAAATACAGTGGTCCAGTAGCCAAACTGGGCTGGTGTGCTGTTGTTATAGTATACGTATTGGACTGACTTAATGCCTTGATGTTTTGAAGAACAGACTCAGTGGTGTCTATGTTACGATATTGTTCTAGGAGCACATCTGTCAAGACTGCACGGTCGACTGTGCTTTTGGATTTGTCCTGGATCACCTTATCAAATTGCTCAATTGCAACTGGATATTTGTAGAAAGGTGTTAGCCTTTTATCCGCTACTGCGTACGCTTTATCTCTTGATGATAAGGCATCAACTTCCGCAAATGGTATAAACGATATTTTCATATGCATTGCTTAAAGTGTGAATTTACACTTTTATAGTAACACGCCTACCATCAAATTGTTTGTTGGTACAATTGTGCTTGTTTTTTAATCTAATTTCTGAGTTGTGACTAGAGTAATTAAGAACTAATTAGAATGCCATTTTATAGTAAGATATCCTGCAAATTTGCTGCTACAGAACCGCATGCTAATGTCCTTTCCCAAACTTCTTTTCTCCAGCATAAATCGGAACCTTAAGATGGTTCTCCTTAGGAGGAATGGGACAACTATAGCCATCAGAAAAAGCGCAATACGGATTATAAGCTTTATTGAAGTCAATAATCGCGGTTCCTGATTTCAAATCACCAGTTTTCAGATCTAGGTATCTACCACCACCATAAGACGCTTTCCCATTTGTCGGATCTTTGAATGGAAGGAAGAGATAATCGCGATACTGTGGCATCTGTCGTAGCTTGATTCCTTGATAAACATTGAGTTGATACTGTTGACCATCTAGCTCGAAACTGAGTTCACCGTATTTTACGTATTTTTTCTTGACAGTAGACGAAGTGGGAATGTCGAAAGGTTTTTCGTCGGGTGTCCGCTTAAAAGTTGCAGAAACTCTGAAATCTGAATTTGGGGCATAAAAATCCAGATACTTTAAGTCTTCTTTTTTTACTGGGCCATTATTTACTATAAAGTCCTTTTTGTAGGCTTTTCTATGTTTTTTAATAGCTTTTTTAAATCCTTTTGGTGGTGGATCCGTTGCAAATACAGGATTGATGACTAATATTAAACTTATTGAAAATATAAATATAGAAAGCTTCATTGAAATTGTTTATTAATACGGGTTTAACGATTTAATACCAAATTACAATTATAATTAAAAGAATTTCATAATACGGTATAGGATCTAATCCAAGTTATTTTTTTATTCTAAGCAATTATTTTATAATTTGTATCTTTATAAGGTTTAAAATGAATTTCAAAATTAGAAAGAAGTATTTCAACTTCTAATAAAACTAACTGCTTTTCCAAGAATTGAAACAAAACGAAATGAAAAGAAAACATTTAAATTTAACAATCTTAGGTTTGTTATTCCTCTTCCTAGCTAATGTGTTACATGCACAAGTAACAGTAACAGGAAAAGTCATGGATGGAGAAAACAACGAACCTCTAATGATGGCTCCAATAGTTATTAAGGGAAAGACCGTAGGAACAAGTACCGACCTCGATGGTAATTTTACGCTTGTAACTGATGTGGAATTGCCCTTTACCATTGAGATATCTTATGTTGGCTTAGAAAAACAGCTAGTAGAAATCACTCAAAGCAACCAGACAGTAGATGTCAAGCTTAGAGCACAAGCAGTAATGAGTGATTTGGTCATCGTTTCAGCCTCCAGAGTTGAAGAAAAAATCTTAGAATCACCGGTAACAGTTGAGAAAATGGACATCATCGCCATTAGACAATCGTCAACCAATGATTACTATGACGGTATCTCTAAGCTAAAAGGGGTGCAGACAACTTCAGGTAGTTTGACTTTCACCTCCTTCAATACTAGAGGTTTTGCAACAATCGCTAACACGCGTTTCGTTCAGTTAATGGATGGTATGGACAATGCCGCTCCTTTACTTAACTTTCCTACAGGAAACATTGTAGGTATCGGCGAATTGGACATCAATAATGTTGAACTCGTTCCAGGTGCAGCGTCTGCTTTATATGGACCAAATGCTTTCAACGGTATCCTTCTAATGAATAGCAAAAGCCCATTTAATTACGAAGGACTAAGTGTGCAATTAAAAGGTGGTGTCACACAATCTAAACAAGGAGGAACAGAACCGCTGTATAACGTTGGTGCACGATATGCTAAATCATTTAATGACAGATTAGCATTTAAGGTTAATGCTTCTTATTTAAACGGAAAAGACTGGAGAGCAAACGATTATACCACAGATAGGAATCTGAAATTTGCTCAAATTGAAGATCCAGATATTGATCCAACTTCTAATGTCGGACAGCCGAACTTTGATGGTATGAATACCTATGGCGACGAATCTCAAATCTTTGTTCCATTAAACACTACTCCTTTTGCGAATGGAATTGCAGATGCTCTTATAAGTGCAGGAGCAGTACCTGCGATTTTAAAGCCAGTTGTAGTCGGATTTATTCTAGATAGTTTGAAGCCTGTAGATCTTAGAAGAACAGGATTTACGGAAGAAGTGTTAGAAGACAATAATAATGCTCAGAGTTTTAAGAGTGATGTTGCATTGCATTATAGAATTGGAAATGATGCCGAGATTTCTGCAAACTATCGATATGGTAGTGGTGCATCCGTTTATCAAGGAAGTGAGCGATATGCATTGCGAGATTTCTCTCAGCAATATTTCAAACTAGAGTTAAGTGATCCTGATTATATGGTTCGAGCATACATGTCTCAAACTAATGACGGAGATTCTTATAATTTTACTGCTCTTGGTGCATTTGTCAATGAATATTTTTCACCAACAGCAAGTGAGTGGGCTAGTAATTATCTAGGAAACTACGTAGGACAACATGTTCAAAACTGGTTGGATCCTAACGGCACTATTACCACTGCTGCATTTGACGCGAATGCACACTTGGAAGCACGTACTGCAGCTAATGCACCAATACCAGCTACTGATTCTGAAGAATTTCAAGAGGTGGTAAGACGTGTTCGGGATACACTACTTTTCCAAGGCGGTGGTGCTGGATTTATTGACAATTCGAGACTTTATCATGCTGAAGGAAACTACAATTTCTCAAGTATGCTAGATAAAAAAATTGATATCCTAGTAGGAGGAAATTATAGAATGTATGACCTCTTTACTGACGGTACAATCTTCAATGAAGATCCTGAGGGAGTTGGTATCAATGATCGAATTAGAATTGGTGAATTTGGAGTATATACCCAGATCTCTAAGAAATTAATTCAAGAACGATTAAAGCTAACAGGCTCTATTCGCTATGATAAGAACCAAAATTTTACTGGACAAATTTCTCCTAGACTATCAGCTGTTTACTCAGCAGGAGCTAAAAGAGAACATAACTTTAGAGCTTCCTTCCAAACTGGTTTCCGAAATCCTGATACGCAAGCTCAATATATCTGGTTCCCAACTACCAATATCTTGATCGGTAGTTCTAGGGATAACGCTGAGCGATATGGTATTCATGAGGGTGGTGCTTACACCAAAGATTCTTATGATGCTTTCATCGGCAACCAGTTAGTCACAGGAATGCCTGATTCCAGTCTTTTGAAAGAGATTTTCATGGATTATATACAGCCAGAACAGCTGACTGCTTATGAAATTGGTTACAAAACGGAACTCAAGCGTAAATTATTCCTAGATTTAAATTTCTACTACAATACTTACAAGGATTTCATCACAGCGGTTAATGTAGTCAATAAAAACCAAACAGTGCATAGAAATGACACCTTGCCTCCTGGTACCGTATTCCGACCATATGTCAACGCTACTGAAACTATCTATTCATGGGGTATTGGATTTGGATTCAGTTATAAGTTACCTAAGGACTTCAATGTAAGAGGTAATTATTCTTGGGCTGCTTTCTCAGAATCTGACGAGAATGATGAATTTGATGTTGGGTTCAATACGCCAAACAATAGATTCACTATTGGTGTTGGCAACAGAGATTTTTATAAAGGTATTGGTTTTGATCTTTCTTACCGTTGGCAAGAAGGTTTCTTATGGCAAAACTCTTTTGCTATTGGAAATATTCCTGCATACGGTTCACTTGATGCACAAATCAATTATGCGATTAAGAAATTAAATACTACCGTAAAATTAGGAGCGACTAATATCCTCGGTCCTGAATATCAAACTAACACTGGTGGTCCTTTTGTCGGTCGACAAATTTTCATCTCGCTTACTTATGATGAGTTTATGAAGTAATTCCTTCTTAAAATATAATTTTACAAACCCTGGCCATTGTGTTGGGGTTTGCTGTTTTTAGGGCCGCTTTTGAAGTTATTTTGGTTGATCAACTGATTCCGCTTGTTTGAGTTTTAGGTTTTATTTGGGCGTGCCCTTCATTCCACTTCGTTCATTACGGTCAGGTCGTCCACTTGTATGTGCTCGTTTCACTCCGCGCATATCGTTTCCACCCTTCACGCGGCTCTCAAAAAACTAATAGCGGAAAGAGATTAGTTGTATCACGTGCACAGTACCCAATATTAAGTTCTATGAGTTCGCTGACCATCTCCTATTTAAAAGTTCTCCGTAGATTTTAGAACAATCTCAAAGAGTTCCGTATGTACAGTTACGAAAAACTTTACTTACAGGAAAACCTTTAATTTGAGGTCAAGAAGCGCCTTGAATAATGATTAATGTTTAGTGATTAATTATTAATGAACACCCAGATTAGATTAAGAATCTGGTATCGCCTAAATGTCAATAATTAATCACTAACCACTAATCACTAATCACTAATCACTAACCACTAATCACTAAATAAGTTATTCTATTTTGATAAACTGCTTGGTCATTTGTTCTGAGTCAACACTTACTCGTATGGTATAAACCCCGATAGCGTAAGAATGAATGTCAACGGGAACTAGGATATTGCTACCATTTTCTCTATAAAGTTGTAATTGCTGTCCTAGTGAGTTGAAAACACTCATTTCTATGGATTCCGCTTTAGAGAAAGCCAATTCCACAGTAAACAAGCCATTGTTAGGGTTTGGATAAATTGTAAAGCCAGTGAGACTCTCAATCGTTTCCGTATTGGTGTTCATATTAACAGTAACTGCTGTTTGAGCTGTACAGCCATTAGCATCAACTATGTCCACAATATAAGTGCCAGCAGCCAAACCATTAGCGACTTGAGTCGTTTGCCCATTACTCCATTGATAAGTGAAAGGAGGGACGCCACCATTCACGTTTACAGCAGCAGTACCATTGTTGCCGTTAGAAGGCGTAGAGAACAGCGTTAAGACCATTGAGTCAGGTTCTGCAACAATGACAGTGGTAGCCGCTAAGCAGCCATTTGAATCCTCTACAAGAACAGTATATGCGCCAGCAGGCAGCCCTAAACGGTCTTCAGAAGTAATACCATTGCCCCAGTTGTAGGTAAACGGAGGCGTGCCATTATTTACTGTGATATCAATTGTTCCATCATTTGAACCATAGCAAGAGATATTGGTATGTGATGCTGATAATGCAGGTCCGTTAGCATTGCTTGTTACCGCAACAGTTTGTATTGCGGTACATCCTGCAGCATCTGCAACTGTAACAGAATAGGTACCAGTGGCAAGGCCACCAATCGTTTGCATCGTTGCGTTATTGCTCCAAAGGTAAGAGAATGGTGGTGTACCACCAGAAGCAATAGCTGAAGCACTAGCACTGTTGACGGAGCAATTGCCATTTGTTCCTTGTGTGGTTACAGTTATTGCTGGTGCGGCACCAATTGTTAAGGTGCCAGTGGCTATACAACCATTTGCGGCTGTAACAACGTAACTATAGGCTCCAGGAGTAAGGTTGATCGCTGTTGCTGTTGTCTGTGGTGGTGTGGTATTCCAACTGTAGCTGAAAGGACCAGTGCCTTGATTCATAACAACTGTTGCTGTTCCGTCATTCCCTATACAAGAGGCGTTGGTAACGCTTGATTGTGCTGTAAGCGAACCAGTAAGACCGATGGTTACACTTGTTGTTGTCGAACAACCATTGGCATCATTGATCGTGAGGGTGTAGGTTCCAGCTGTTAAGTTAATTGCAGTTTGTGTATTTTGATTGTTGCTCCAGATATAGTTATAAGGATTGGCTCCACCAGCTGGAGTGGCAGTGGCCGTTCCATCGTTTCCAATAGCACAGGTAACTGGGGTGGAGGATACCGTTGCAGAAATACTACCACCTCCACTTACTGCCACTGTCTGAATAACTGTACAACCATTGATGTCTGTTACAGTAACCGTATAAGAACCTACACCAAGGTTAATTGCTGTTGGTGTGACTTGTGGCGGTGTGGTATTCCAAACATAATTGAACGGTTGAGTTCCCCCTACAGGATTAACTGTTGCTGTGCCATTAGTAGCAGCGCATGTTGTCATTGTAGCACTTATTGTGGCAGTAACAGGTGGGGCACTTGGTATGTTTACGGAGACAGTGATCATGCAACCGTTGTTGTCTGTAATCGATACCATATATGGCCCAGCAGCTAAGCCAGTTGCTGTTTGTGTGACTTGAGGTGGTGTTGTACTCCAATTGTAAGTGAAAGGAAGACTTCCGCCTGTTGGATTGACTGTAGCAGTTCCGTTATCTGCAATACATGAAGCAATAGTCGTACTACTAGTACTATTGATTGGTGCGGGACTCGTAACAACAACAGAGGCAGTTTGCGAACAACCGCTTGCATCTGTAACTGTAACGGAATAGGTATTTGCTGTTAAGCCAGAGATGGTTTGCGTCATATCTCCATTACTCCATATGTAAGCGTAAGGTGATGTTCCGGTATTTACGGTAACAGTTGCAGTACCATCTGCTCCTGCAGCACAATTGGTGTTTTGACTATTAGATTGTAAAGTGACCCCGGGAGCCGCTGTAATAGTGAAAGAATTAGTTTCAACACAACCATTGCTATCTGTAACGGAAAGATCGTAAGTGCCTGCATTGAGCATAGAGATGTTTGGTGTCAATTGTCCACCACCCCAATTGTAAGTATAAGGGCTTGATCCACCGATAACTATGGTATTAATATAGCCATCATTTCCAGCACATCCAGCATTTGTAGGGACTCCTGTTACCAAAACAGGCAATGGGGAATTGATAGTGATAGAAGAGACTTCAACACATCCAACATCATCAGTAACACTGACAATATAGGTACCTGCACCAATGCCTGTTAAGTCTTCAGTGAAATAAGGACCACCAGGGCCAGACCAATTGTAAGTAAAAGGTTGAACACCACCAGCAACTGTTAGGTTGATATCGATATCTGTTGACCCTACACATGAGGTTTGTATCGCTGTAGGTGACACTTGTAGCGTGATACCTCCTGACCCAGAAACATTGACGGTACTGATGTCTTCGCAGCCATCACTATCAGTAACTGTAAAGGAATAAACGCCAACTGCAAGCCCTGTTGCAGGGTTAGTTGTTGAAATAATTGTTCCCGGATTTGATGAATTCTCCCAGGCATAGGACAATGGACCAGATCCCCCTGTTATCGTTGCGGTAGCAGATGCATTGCTTATACCACAGTTAGCTGTAGTAGCGTTAATGGCAGTAATGTCAGGACTGTTGCCATCCACAATGATTACTGAATTAGTTGAGCTGCAACCACCTGAATCTGTAATGGTTACAATATAAGTTCCTGATGGGATATTGTTGATTGAAGCAGTGTTTTGATTATTACTCCAGTTATAAGTATAAGGAATTGTTCCGCCAATACCTGTGGCTGTAGCAGAACCGTTTGACGCACCAGTACAAATTACATTAGTTCCAGATATAGAAGAATTTAAATTACAGCCCTGGCAAAACTGAACAGTAACTTGAACGGTATCAAATCCACGACACAATCCTGGTGTTGAAAACATACTATCTACAAGCAAGACTTCAACATAGTATTCATAAATGCCTACTGGGATTGTTGCAGGGTTAGGGAATGTCGGGTTGGCTACGTCTGTACTGCTTAAATAATTCGTTGCAACTGGTGGATTAGAAGTCCAAACATAGAGGATAGAGTCGCCTACTCCTAAAGTCGTAGGTGCGCCTCCAATATTACCGGATGGTGGTCCGGAATTACAAATAGTGAGATCAGGTCCTGCGTCAACAGGAAAAAGTTCGTGATAAACAGAAAATGAGCTTCCTGTTCCTAGATTTCCACATTGATCCAATAAATCTCCTACTAAAGTTACAGTGTATAAGCCTGAGTAAGTGATTCTCGGGAAAACGGTTACTTTGATTTTATCCGATTTATTGTCGGGACCACAGTTTACTCCAACTGCAGTAGCCACATTATTAAGACCTTGAGGTCCCATGATAATGATATCAGTAGGGTCAATGGAAGCACAATCAACTGGCTCATTTAGATTGATGAATACTTCCAAGTCCTGACACATAATAGTGTCCATACTGACGATTGAAGGTGGTACATTATCAAACAACTGAGCACTAGAACCTGAGAAATCAAGGAAATAACCAGATTGAGAGGCAGAAAAGTTGCTAATATGCAGTACAAACTGATCTCCTGCCTGTACAGGGATTGAAGCATTATATGGAGAACCCGTAGAAGGTTGTGAGTTTCCCATTCCATTGTAGGGCGCACCACCAAAGGCACCAGTTATACCGTTGTTAATTGTTTGTCCAAGAATAGTGGTCGAATTAGAATAGTTACAACTAATCTCAGGAGATTGACCATTATTAGGGAAGATATCGAAGCAATCATCAAGCGGATTTGATAAGTCATAAATTGACCAATCATAATCATCATCTGGGTTAACAGGGTAAAGCAAGAAGCTCAAATCACCCGCGGTTTGAACTGAAAATGTGTACCAAACACTATTGACTTCGCCGATATCTAAACAAGAAAAACCAGTATTGATTTCGTTTATCGGATATCCAACACCTGAATAGGAGTTGGGTTGAAAATAACGTTCTTCACAGACCCGAATGGCTCCATCACAATTTTGTTGTGTAACATTCTGAGGAATCGGACAAGGAACACAACTTATCACAGCTTCCCAACCTGGGAATTGTACGGTGGCATCTGAGATGAATTCAAATGTGACGCAACCAGAAGAGGAGGCTGTTGGAATTGTAAACGCACCATAATCTCCTGACAATGTTTGAATCAGTGTTGCTGCCGTGGAGTTACCATCATAAACATTTAGATAATCGACTGGTCCACCGAAAATAGGGGTATTGTCGAATTCGGTGTTAAAACTGCTGAAATCAAACCATAAGCAATCTCCTGGTTGGTCTGGACAGAAAGTATGTACAATAGTCTCATTAGCTGCATAGTCCGCAACAGTTCCGCCTGAATCAGTGAAAGTACCTGTGCAAACAGTGGTCGTTGCACCATTTGTAATTGGGTATATTTGACCAAACGTTGTATTGGTTTGGAAAAAGATCAAGCAGATAATTATTGCCAAAAATAATTGCTTTGTGGACATAATGCAGGTTGTAGAGATTAAATTAAGTTGTTTTATATTCGAGGTGAACTTTCAATAACTGGCAATTAAAGTGCCAACTTAAGACAAAATTAAGAATTGAAACTTGATTGAACAACATATACCAAATAAATGAGATAAATTAAGTTTGGAATCACTTAATTTTTAGACTTGGCAAGTCTAAGATTTTACAAAAGAGCAAACAGTAATGGGATGCCTTGAATAACTACCGCACAGAGAACTTTGCAAGATCCAAATTAGTCCCATACCCAAACGAACTATTCAGCTCAAATGATTGTCCCGCTTTCAGGTCATAAGTTTGGTCCAATAACTTCACAGTAGGCGGCATTAGACTATCCGTCCCCGTAAAATTTATGCCTTCTGCCATCTGTACCCAGCTTGACATGTAGACGGCATTCGCCTTGCCAGACAACAGTGCAGTCATCTGAGTTTTACTGTTTATCGTCAGCGCTTCCTCCTTGTAGAGGTCAATGGTGTTGACGATACCCAATGTGCTTAGAAACATGGGAAGATGACGTGTAAACATAATAGGGTAGTGTGTGTACTCCTCTTCAAATTCCGCCTCACCGACTTGAGCCACATTGATGATCTTTTCAGGGATTAGTTTGCCATCTGGCTTCAGGAATTGACGTAGGTGCTTGAAGATTTGAACTTGATATTCGTTAGCACAGTAGATGCTCATTAATTCACCGATAAGGAAATCTACTTGTTCAGGTAAATCCGTCTTCATAGCGTCTCCATGAATCAAGACAACCTTGTCTTCCCAGCCATTACGCTTGAGTTCTGCCTTGATAAAATCAATAACATTGGGGTTGTTCTCAATGAGGTACGCCTTTTTGACGTAGGGCAGATAATGTTGTGTTAAGGCGAGGGTACCGACACCCGCTTCACAAACAACTGCGTCCTTGAGGTGATTGTAGTGTGCGAATGTCCGCTTATAACTGTTTACTCGTTGCTCGTCGGTTTCCATCATCGTGTAATAGATAGGAGGGAAGCCATAATGCGCCATATCAAAGGTTTGAGCTTTGAGGAGTTCGTATTTTAACTTTGGGTATGAGACTACAATTTTCTTGACAAAATCGGACATAATGTTTGCTTGATTTATTTAAAGAATTATCCTACTACAATATTAACCATTCGCTTTGGGACGACAATTATCTTTCGTACGGTTTTGCCATCTATCCATTTTTTTATTTCTTCAATTTCCAATGCTGCTTTCTCCATGTCTTCCTTGGCAGCATCAGTCGCAAAGTCAGCGGTAGCGCGTTTTTTGCCATTGATACAAATAGGGTAGGTGATAGAATCTTCTACCAAATAACTTTCATCTGCTTCTGGGTAAGTTGCTAAATGAACGGAAGTGGTATGACCGAATCGGTGCCAGATCTCTTCTGCCATATGTGGTGCAAATGGAGCAATCAAAATCACCAATTGCTCAAGTATTGCTTTGTTATTGCTTTTTAGCTTTCGTAAATCATTAACACACACCATAAAGGCACTGACACAAGTATTAAATGATAATCGTTCTATGTCTTGTGATACCTTCTTAATGGCAAAGTGTAATACCTTTAATTCCGCTTTAGTAGCTGGTTCGTCCTTTACGATCCATTGATCTTCACTATAAAACATAAACCAGAACTTCTTCAAGAACTTAGAGACCCCTTCAATTCCCAATGTATTCCAAGGTTTAGCGGCTTCTAATGGTCCTAAGAACATTTCATACATCCGATAACAATCAGCTCCATACTGTGTAATAATATCATCTGGATTAACAGCGTTGAAGTACCGCTTGCCCATCTTTCCATCTTCTGATTGGGTATAAACCATAGAATCATTCTCTTCACCTGATTTAGTGAATATACCACTTTGATAAGTACCTTTACCGCATATGAAACGCGCATCCTTAAACTCGGGACGCCATGCTATGAATTTTTTGATGCTTTCTATATTCAAATAAGAATCCTTTGAACCATACTCTTGTACAATTTTTACATCAATCGGAATACGGGTATAGCCTTCTGCTTCCTCTTCGGAAAGGCTTAGCGCTATTTTGCTGCATACAAAGGTAGTATTGCCATTTTCCTTTTCTTTTTTCATGTACAAATACTCGATAATCCCTTGAATCATTCCTTGGTTGACTAATTTTTTGAAGGGTTCATCAGTTGGTACTAATCCTTTGTCGAACAAGAATTTATGCCACATTCTGGAATACATTAAGTGCCCTACCGCGTGCTCGGCTCCACCAATGTATAAATCGACTTCTTTCCAGTAATTTAAAGCGGTCTGACTTGCAAATTCCTCTTCATTTCCTGGATCCATATAACGTAGGAAGTACCACGATGATCCAGCAAATCCAGGCATTGTGTCTACCTCTCTGGTCATTCCGTTTCCAACGTTGGTCCATTCGGGTAACTTGGCCAATGGCGCCTTGCCATCAGTAGTTGGCTTGAAGTCATTCAAATCAGGTAATATCAATGGCAAATCATTGGTGTCCATTTTATGCTCTACACCATCCTCATCATAAACAATAGGAATTGGTTCTCCCCAGTATCGCTGACGGCTATAGTTGGCGTCTCTTAGCTTGTAATTGATTTTACGATTACCGATCCCCATAGACTCTAATTTATCAATAGATGCTTGAATCGCTTCCTTGACTTCCATTCCATTCAAGAAGTCAGAATTGATCATTTTACCCAACTTATCACTCAAGGATGCATCTGGATACTCGGATTTGTCAACAACATCAATGATTTGTAGTCCAAACTTTTCAGCAAATCGTTTATCTCGGTCATCATCGCTAGGAACCGCCATGATAGCGCCTGTGCCGTAGCCTGCTAATACATATTCTGCAATCCAAATCGGAATGCGTTCTCCGCTAAATGGGTTGATGGCATAAGAACCAGTGAAGGCGCCCGTTACTTTCTTGACATCAGACATTCGGTCCAACTCAGAACGCTTTTGCACATAAGTTTGATAGTCATCAATCGTTTTTTGTTGCTCAGGCGTCGTTAAGGCATTGACTAATTCGTGTTCAGGAGCTAATGCCATATAGGTGGCTCCAAACGTCGTATCAGGTCTTGTGGTAAACACCTCAATCGATTGATCAGTGTTCTCAATTTTAAAGAAGACTTGAGCGCCTTCAGAGCGGCCAATCCAGTTCCGCTGTTGTGTTTTCAAGGAATCTGACCAATCTAAGTCGTCTAAACCGTTTAGCAAGCGTTCAGCGTAGGCAGTCGTTCGTAATGACCACTGCAATACTGGTTTCTGGGTGACGGGATAGCCACCACGCTCTGACACGCCATCTTTTACCTCGTCATTGGCTAGGACGGTTCCTAATTCCTCACACCAGTTTACGGTGCTCACTTTGCGGTACGCTAAGCGGTAATTCATTAGAATGTTGCTCTGTTCTTTGGCGGAATAACCATTCCACTCGGTTGCTGTGAAGTTGGTTTCCTGAGAGGTTGCTGCAGTTACAGACTGATTGCCGTTTTGCTTGAATGTTTCAATCAATGCCGCAATTGGCTCTGCCTTATTGCTTTTGGTATCGAAGTAATGGTCGTATATCTTTAAGAAGATCCACTGTGTCCACTTGTAGTAGCTTGGGTTGCTCGTTTTCACCTCACGACTCCAGTCATAACTGAATCCTATATTGTCAAGCTGTGATCGGAAGACTTTGATGTTTTGATCTGTTGATTTGGCGGGATGGACGCCCATACTGACAGCGTATTGCTCTGCGGGCAAGCCGAAGGCGTCGTATCCCATAGGGTGTAGGACATTAAATCCCTTCAATCGTTTGTATCTGGATAAAATATCAGAAGCGATATAGCCTAATGGGTGTCCTACGTGCAGTCCTGAACCTGATGGATAGGGAAACATGTCTAAAACGTAGTACTTAGGACGTGTGGTCTCGTTGCTGATTTTGTAGGTGTTGTTCTCAACCCAGTAATCTCTCCACTTTTGCTCTATTGCTGCGGGATTATATTCCATAACGACTTTACTTTTTTACGTTTTAACCATAACGGTTAAAATTGAGGTGCGAAATTAATTAAAATGAATAAGAATATGGTAGGAATCACCCTGTAAATTAGGATATACAGGAACAGACTAACTGTTGAGTCGCAGGAATAAGACTTGAAAGAGGCTGTTATACATATTTCTCATGGTAGGTAAACGCTAGGAATTTGTGGAAAGTTCCCTGTAGACTGTTTTTTTTATTTTTATTCTCAGGCTGCATGCTTCACAACGGAAGGCAGCTCTTAGAATTTAAGGTTTTCTCGTAGATAAAGCCTTACATGATTCCTTAACTGTATTGAGTGGATGTTTGTGTGTACAGTTACGAAGGGCTTTACTTACAGGATAACCCTTAGTCACAGTTCTGCCTGCTGCTCAACGGAAGGCAGCCCTCAGAATTTAAGGTTTTCCTGTAGTTAAAGCCTTACATGACTCCTTAACTGTATTGAGTGGATGTTTGTGTGTACAGTTACGAAGGGCTTTACATTAAGGAAAACCCTTAGTTTTAGGCCTCAGAATTTAAAGCATTATATTAGTCTCCATACACGATTTGCTCGGCTTCCCGCAGTACTTTAGATAGGTTGCGACGATTGACATTGATCTCGTTGAGTAGGATTTCATTATCTACTAAGGAGCGGCAGAGGACTATTTTTTGTTCTAGGAGGAGTCTTTTTTCTTTTTTAGTTAAAGAGGAAAGGCAGGTGATGGGGTAGAGGCCTGATAACTCCACTTTTTGCTTGAGGCTGCCTTCTCTAGGATAGTCCCAGCCGATCATATTCATCCCAGAGCAGTTTCCGTATTTGATGGCGTCTTCTGTGAATCGGGTATTGGTGACGATGCAACCTTGGAAATCGATTTCTTCTAATCCGTTATTCTTGCTAAGTTGGCGTTTGATATCGTGAAATCTGGCATTGATATAGAGTGGAATTTTTACATCATTTTTCATTCCTGTACTGTTGTGGAATTTACACTCTATCATGATGAGTCGATTGTCTTTTTTTGCAATGACGTCTACTTCGTGATTGACACAATTACCTTGAACGATTTGGCCAATTTCTACTTCAAAGCCTTGGTTTTTAAGGATTTCTCCAAAGTATTGTTCGAAGGGATAGCCGCTTGGTCCTAGCTCCATGATGGCACGTTTTAACTTGTACTTACCTGCTAGAGAGCGTGATTTCTTCTTGAGCATTTCATAAGCAATCTTATAGATTTTCTTACTTGTTATGCCTTCGTAAAGGTTTTTCTCTACCTCATAAATGATGTCGTTTATCATAGTCAGGCTTGCTCCAGATCGTTCCAAAGAACCTCGCAATTTATTATCGATGTATTGTTGTTCTTCCCCCGACGCTGTACTGATGTTGATCGATTTGTCCATATTTGAGATAAAGATAGGGTTACAATTTGTTTGTTTAAAATTTCTTCGATTTTTTTTATGTTCTCTTTTTAAAAACGAGCATTGGGCTTGTTTTGTTTCAATCAAATCTAAATGAACAAACGATGAATAATTAACAATGATCGTGGATTCGAATTTAGTCAGGATTATACATTCGGAGTTTCTTTTTGAGTTGAAAGCCCAATAACAATGGTCCGACTTTAGGCTCCACGGCAATTTTTACTCACAGGCGTAGCCACTGTTACGGTGTGAGTAAAAATGTTAGTTTGGTCTGACTTTCGGTGTCCATTATTGCAAGGATTTCAGTTCAAAATGACGCTGCGCTGTTTCTAATGTATAATCCGCGTTCAAGATTCTTGCATCATAATGCAGTGTTGTTTGATGTTTGATGCAAGTCGGCTACAAATAGGGACGATGCTAAAGCACCTTGCTAGGAATTTGACGTAGGCGGTGGCTACAAATAGGGATGGTGCACTGCACCTTTTGAGTTATCAGATTATCAGTTCTCCTACTCGAAAGTCTATAAAGGCAAGTGTATTCTCTGTTTGTAATTAAAACCTAATCTCTAAGAAGGTGCGTAGCATCGTATCAACTATAATAGAACCATTGTAAGTGTGCAAATCAAATGACCAGTATGGACACTGAGTTAAAGAGCTATCTATAGGTAATTTATTTATAATCAAGAGTTTAGAATACTATTTTTTTTGCAAAAAGTTCTTTGACATACCTTATAATATCACATATCAGATATCAGTCCATCAAGGGAGAAGCTAAGCACCTTTTCAGACAATAGACATCAGTTTTGACAAATAGGGACGATGCTAAAGTACCCGTAAAAATTTGTAAATCATGATGATGTTCCTAATAACGACAGCATAGTCTGATACTAAACATCTTAATGGGTTAGGAGATTGGGCAGATTAAGTGAAGCGATTTATATTTGATCAAATTGGTCTAGTTTTAGTCGTTTTATTAGTTTAATCAATTTACTGGCGTATTGTTTGTCGGTGGCGTATCCTGCTGCTTGTAATCCTTTTGCCCAGCCTTGGTAGTCGGTGGGTTTAAGTTGGTATAGCTTTTTGTAGCGTTGTTTTTGCAGTAAAATGGAATGTGCTCTATAGCTTTCCCAGGCAGAAGGGAATGATCTGAAAAAGTCTTTGTGATGATCGTCATTAAAGTTACTGCAATGTCCTTTTTTACATTTTTTTGAGAAACACTTTATCCCAAAATGGTTTTTGTTTTGGTTGGCCAATTTGCTGGTACCGATATTACTTTCTAGTAAGCCTTGTGCTAATGTAATACTAGCAGGGATCCCATATTTCTTCATTTCTGCTTGTGCTACTTTGTAAAATCGATTAATATATTGGTTGCAATCTTTGGCTTTGGTTGGTTCATCTGCTTGTGCAATGGGATTGAAGTAGGTGTGAGGATCAAGGAATAGGTTGTGTTGTGCTTTTGCTACTGAACTAACTGTAACCGCGTTATTAATTTGATTAGTTTGTGTGTTAGAATGATAAAATAGAGCACAGTAGGCAAAGGCCACTAAAACAAATAGTTTTAGAATAGTGATTTTTGTCTTTTCAGAACTGTTTCTAAATACATCTAATATGATGATAAGTATAGCTATCCCTTTATCTAGCAAACTAATACTTATAGTTTTTGCGAATTCAGTCATGATACTCTTGTTTTAAATCCTCATCAAATATAAAACAAAAAAGTTTAACAAGCAAACAATTGGGTTTTAATTCGTCACTTTTTGTTTGTTACTTTCTTCAAATCTTTTTATTGAAATCATTGATTTTATTCATCAATATTGAATTTTGTACAAAATCTAAAACAAATTATTGTAAAAAAATGATAGATTTGTGATTAAACAAATAATTAGATAAGATGAAAAGGATTCTCTCATTAATATTTATGTTAGTTATTGGCATTTTGGTGTATAATTCTTACTTCGGTTCTGCTGAAGATAAAGCAAGGGGCCGTGAGGTGACCACAAAAGCAAAAGATCTTGGTAAAACTGTTATTGGTCTATTGAAATCAGAACGCGAAAGTTTTAAAGAAGGGAAGTATGATAAGGCACTAGACAAAATAGGCGTTGTATTTAAGGATATAGGCCAGAAAGCTCAAGAACTAGGTGGTAATTTTCCAGAACGGTATAATAAAATTGAAAAGCAACTGGATGATCTGAAAACTAAGTCTGATAGACAAAATACAACCCAACCAACTGATCCTGACAGGGAGAAAAAGGAGATTGGTGATCAGTTTGATAAAATGATCAATGAAATTGAAGCGTTAAAAAGAGATATGCAAGCCAATGAGTGATCAGAAATTCACACTCAAATCAGAATTCAGTCCTGAGTTTGTAGCAAAACTGGCAAATGCATTCAGTAAACAGTTTCCAGATTTTAAGGAAAAGCGATTTCAGAACGCCATTCTTAATGACCAATGGGAAGACCGAGAACTGAAGGACAGAATGCGCCACATCGCATTAGTACTAGGAGATGTGTTGCCTTCCAACTATAAAGAAGCAGTGCGTATTGTGGTTGCGGTGGCACCAGAATTTACAGGACTTTCGGCAATCGTCTTTCCTGATTTTATTCAAGTATTCGGTCTCGATCATTTTAAGGAATCTATCGATGCATTACAAGTGGTAACAGAATACAGTTCTTCCGAATTCGCGGTACGACCTTATATAGAAAGATATACTGATGAGATGATGGCGATCCTGCTTGAGTGGACGAATCATGAAAACGAGCATGTCAGACGGCTCGCAAGTGAAGGCTGTCGCCCTAGATTGCCCTGGGCTCCTGCATTAAATCAGTTTAAACTAGATCCTGTACCAATTTTACCTATTCTAGAGCGGTTGAGAAATGACGAATCTCTGTATGTACGGAAGAGCGTTGCTAATAATTTGAATGATATTAGTAAGGACTATCCTGAATTGGTTTTAGCTATTGCTGAAAAGTGGCTAAAAGAGAATCATGTTCATACCAATTGGATTGTCAAGCAGGCTTTGCGAGGTCTGCTGAAGCGTGGAGATAAAAAAGCGCTTTCTCTTTTTGGCTTCGGGAATACTGATTTAGTAAAGGTTTCCAAATTGAAATTAAATAGATCAGAACTCAGTATAGGTGAAAAATTGGAGTTTACATTTCAGATTCAATGGAAGGGTAAGCAACCAGTGAAATTGAGATTGGAATATGGAATTGATTATGTAAAATCTAGTGGTAAAACTAACCGAAAAGTATTTCAAATAAAAGAAATAGAATTTATTCCCAAAGAGAATCAAATTATTGTTAGGCGTCAAAGTTTTGAACAGCGAACGACAAGGAAACATTATCCTGGTAAGCACAATTTAGCCATTTTAGTCAATGGGGATGAACTTGCCAATCAAACTTTTCTACTTACAGCGTAAATAGTGGTTAATTGTGAGTGTTTTGTGATTAATGAGCTCTTAATTCTACGAGTTATTGACTACGTGACTAAGACTTAGTTTTGAACTAAATTTTCATTTAAAAATGCTTGGGCAGTAATGTATTCAGCAGCCTCAATTTGTTGTTGAGCAGGAGATTCATAAACGTTGCGATTGTGGTACCAGTTTCCATTGCAAGATGTAGAACAAGAACTGAAAAGAAGTGACGATAGTAACAAGACGGTGACAGCAAGAATGAAATTTTTCATTTTTCTTGAATAGTTGTATCCTAATATCAGTGATAGAAGTCAAAGAAATCGGAAGGTTGAAATAATAATTTTTTGTCCCAACGATTAAGCAAACCGATGGCTAGTGTTCTGAGTTAAAGAACGGAGAATTGGGCGAAATATTAAAAAGGTAAGTGAGAAGTCAGAGCGTAAATACTATAAATTAATCTTACAACTCAATCGCACTTTCTGATTGCGCTTTTTGAGCGACTTGAGTATTAGGACATAATTCAACTGGAGTAATCTCTACTTTAGGATTATACCATCCACCACATCTTCTAGAACAAGAGGATAGAAGAAGGGAAGTCAAAACTAAAATGATTGCAAGTTGGAAGAATTTTTTCATGGTAAAATGATCTTAGTAGTTGTGATTACGAGTTATGTTTTTAAAATAATATTCGGGTTAACGTCTAGTTAACGATATAAAAGTTGAAAATATTTCTTCGAATTCATAAAAAATAGTGTGACTTAATTGTTTTTTAACGTAATTGCCGGAAATTCATTGATTTTTTAGATTTTCTTAACCTTTTTTAATAAAATTGTCAAAATGAACACTTTATGGATGCCATGATTTTTGCTGCAGGACTCGGAACCCGATTAAAACCGCTAACAGACGACAGACCTAAGGCGATGGTACAAGTCAACAGTCTACCCCTAATAGGACACGCTATTCTTAACCTTAAACACCAGGGTGTCAAGAGAATTACGGTTAATGTGCATCATTTTGCTAAACAAATAACAGCTTATCTCGAATCAGAGAACTGGTTTGATCTTGACATACAAATCTCTGATGAAACAGATCAGTTATTAGATACGGGTGGCGGGCTGAAGAAGGCGATCCCATTATTCGACCCTGTAAGACCTTTAATTGTCTGTAACGTGGATATACTCACAAATCTTGATATTAATGCCATGATGCAAGTCCATAACGATTCAAATGCAATTGCCACGCTTGCGATTAGGAATCGGCCGACTAGTCGATATTTTCTTTTTAATAAAAAACAAAATTTGGTAGGTTGGAAAAATGTAAAGACAGGTGAGCTAAAAATGTCAAGAGAAGCACGGCAACCAACACCAATTGCTTTTAGCGGATTTCAGATAATATCACCAAAGTTGTTTAATTATATGGATCAAACAGGAAAGTTTTCAATAGTTGCAACTTATCTAGAAATTGCTAAACGACATAAGATCAAGGGATATTTGCACAATGATGATTATTGGTTGGATGTTGGGAAACATGATACATATAAAGTTGCCAATACTTTTATTAAATCAATGAATCCTAATTATTTGGTGAGAAATTGAAAAATTTAACTAGGGTAGAGGTGCTGCTGGAAACCGATCTCAGATAAAGCTTAATTCCTAATCGACGCTAGTTGCTGAGGTAGGGTAATACCACAACTGTTTGACCTAGATGAGCCATGTGATTAAGCTAAAGGAGCAGGAAACCGATTCTTAAATTAGAAAGTCTAAAGTCTGGAAATTAGTAGTTTAGAATTTCTTAGAGATCTTACTCGAACCATTAAGTCTTCTACTTTTGCTAGCTGTTTAGGGTTCTTTTTATTCAATAAGTCGTTTTCTAAGTGCCAGGCAATGATACCGTGTGCCGCCCAAGAAATAAAAACTGGTAGTAGTTTGACCTCCTGATCAGAAATTGCTCTGGTTTTGTTGTATTCCTCAAGGAATATTCCAGTAAGTTGCTCATTGAACAGCCGTCCTTCAAAGCAAAAGCCATTGATGGTCATACCAATGTCGAATAGAAAGCTATCTATACAAACTTCTTGAAAATCAAGGATAGCTAACAATTCACCACCTTTAAACAAGGTGTTTTGTGGGAACAAATCACCATGTATTAAACCTTTTGGCACTGGGATTTGTAACGGCATTCTAAAGAAATTCGTATGCTCAATGAAGTATTCGAAAATCTCAGGATATTGAACAGGTGCAACGTCAAATTTTTGAATCAAATTGGTACAACGATCCATGCTAATAGAATTGGCTCGATATCCAATACCTTTGCTCTTGTATTTTATTTTATGAAGTTTGCTCTGTGCTCTAGCAATCTCACGAACGACTTGCTCGTTGATCTCTGTAGAAGATCCGTCCATATATTCATATACCACAACAATACCTTCAGTAGTATTAGTAAAAAGCTTTCCATCTCTGCGCTGAATAGGGTAGGACGCCGGAAATTTTAAATCCTTTAATACTTTTAGGACGGAAATTTCATATTCAACATTCTGACCTTTGGTGTCATAAATTCTGTACAAATAGGTTTTGTCAGAAGCGTGTAGTTTATAGTTTTTATTTGAAAATCCAAAATTTACTTTCTCCACATCTTGAATCTCCCCGAGATTATACAATCCCAATACATCCTTGATATTCATAGCATTTATCTCTTTAGCATTATTGTTTATAAGCAGTCAAATAAAATTGAAGCACTAATATAGTGTTTAATTAATCTATTTACAATTTCAGAACGTAATGTATTTAATGAGAAAAGGAGGCAAAAAATAGCCATTCAATCTATCAACTTAAATTTTGGTTTGACTTCTCAGGGAATTTGGAATGGAAAATGGAAGCCTTTTTATGTAATAAAATTAGAATTTTATTATCGGTAACTAGTTAAGTTGAATAAGAAATTGAATGGCGACTTAGTTAACATTGCAACTAAGCTTTAAAATTTAACATCTAAGAACAATTAATTAACGCTTAAATATAAGATAATATTTCTTAATATCAAACCAAATAAGAATAAAAATTGGATATAAACCAATGGTTCATTTATTTGTATTGAGAGGTGTTAAGTGAATAACATAAAATTTGTATCGTTGGCTTTGCGCTAATTCTTCAGAGCTACAGTAAGGTTGCCAACTTGTTACAATATTTTTATTAATAAATAATTAATAATGGCTTTACAAGTTAAAGAAAAACTAATTTTACCCATTTATTCAATTAAACCCGTATTTTGCGAAAAATCAAAACGATTAGGTGAAGAAACTAGACAAACTGTTGACCGTGAGTTTTATTCCACCATTTATACTCACATTTTTTATCGCACTCTTTGTGTTGATCATGCAGTTTTTGTGGAAATACATTGATGATATCATTGGGAAAGGTTTAGAAACCACTATTATTCTTGAATTGCTGTTTTATCGATCAACAGCCTTAATTCCTTTGGCATTACCAATTGCAGTACTAATTTCCTCTGTTATGGTCATGGGAAATCTAGCCGAACGCTACGAATTAGCTAGTATGAAGTCTGCAGGGATTCCTTTACTAAGAATTATGGCACCAATGATTTGTCTGGTGGGATTAGTTTGCATAGGATCATTTGTTTCTTCCGACACGCTTATTCCGTACTCCAATTTAAAGTTCAAATCCAGGTTATACGACATCAGAAAACAGAAGCCCTCCTTTAGCCTTGAGGAAGGCAGTTTCAATGATGATTTTGGTGAAACGATCATCCGAATTGGCAAAAAAAGTGAAGACGGTAAAGACTTAACAGATGTTCTGATATACGACCATTCTACCAATAGAGGCAATGACAATCAGATCATAGCAAAGCGTGGTGAAATGTACTATACACCCAGTAAACGCTACTTGGTCATGAAGCTATATGATGGTTGTCAATACAGTGAACTTGTCCCTAAAAATCGAGAAGAAGGTCAGCGATACCAGCACCTTCGAACCTCCTTTAAAGAATGGGAGAAGGTTTATGATATGAGTGAGTTTGACCTCACCGAGACAGGAGAAAATAGTTTCAAGAATCACCATACAATGTTAAGTACTAGACAGCTGTCAAATGGTATTGATTCCTTAAAGGAACGAAAGGAAACGCGGCGACTCATGCTAAATAAACAGGTCAAACACTTCTATTTTCCTAGGAGATCACATGATACAACTCGCACCAGGTTATCACAAGAAATGGATACTATAGTTGTAGGAGATTACGAGGGAACGATGTTGACAACAATTGAAGAATCTAAACGTGCCATGGCTGTTTCTAAAGCGGCGTCACTAGCACGAAACGTGAAAAACTATGCTCGATCTATTCAAGACGAGATGCCACGCATTGATGAGACGATTGCTAAGTTTAAGCTCGAGTATAACCGTAAATTCAGTTTAGCCACTGCTTGCATGATCTTCCTGTTTATTGGGGCACCAATGGGTGCTATAGTGCGTAAGGGAGGATTTGGCTGGCCGATACTAATTGCCATTGTCTTTTTCGTCTTTTTCATCATGCTAAATATCATTGGTGAAAAACTAGCCAAAGAAATGGTTGTTACGCCCGAATTTGGTATGTGGATGCCCTGCATTGTGCTAGCACCCGTTGGCGTTTTTCTGACAAGTAAAGCGATGCGCGATTCAAAAATGCTCTCCTTCGATATGTATATCGCCATCTTCAGAAGACTGTTCAATCGAATTTTAAGAATCGAACCTCAATCTTAATGAAAAAAGTTATAAGAGATAATACTGGTTACCTTATTGGTTTTGTGCTGCTTCTTCTTATTGGGGTTATTAAACGAATGACGCAGGAAAAAGGGGAGTTGTCGCTCTATTTTGCACGATGGCGTCAACCTGAACTTGATCAGTTTTTTACGATTTGTACTAGGTTGGGGGAGGAATGGATCTATGTTGCTGCTGTTCTTATATTAGTGTTTGTGCGTTTTAGATATGCGCTGCTTGTTCCTTTCGTCGGATTACTGGTATTAGTGACAAGCACGTCTTTGAAAATGTTTTTCGCTACGCCTCGTCCCCGCACCTTCTTCTACGAATTGTTTGACTCCAAAGAGTTGATAAATGCCCTTAACGTTCCTCTATTTGTCGGTTATACTAGTTTTCCGTCTGGTCATTCCATGTCTGGCTTTGCGATTTTTACTTTTGTAGCGTTGTGTTTACCTAACCGATTTGCTAAGTTCGTATTGCTTATTTTGGCGTCGCTAGTTGCATTTTCCCGAGTTGTGATTACGCAGCATTTTTTAGAGGATATCCTAGCAGGCTCGTTGCTTGGTTTGCTGTTGGCTTTTGTGGTGTATGCTGTTCAGGAAAACCTCTTTACTGATGCTCGATATTGGTTTAACGATCGTATTCGGCTTGGCAAGAAGACAGATAGTGTATAAACCTGAATTCGAGTAATAAAATTATTATCAGTAAATAAGGTTTGGGAAGGTGTCGCACCATACGGAGCTTTGGCTCTATTTCCCATGTTTCCCAGGATTGACATCCTGGGCAGTAATATTTCGCACCTTATATATTTCTAAACGATTAATATTTAAGGAATTAACAGTCGAACTGAGTTTTAAGAAATTCAAGCCATCAAATTTATTTCGTTATTCAATATTTCTTCGATTTCGGCATTTTTGTAAACCATAAAGTGTCCACTGTTTTTAATCTTGTAGGTTGGTGTTTTTATTAATTTAATTGGAAAAGTTTTATCTAATTCTCCGTGTATCTGGATGATGTTATCGATTGAAAGTTGACTTGGTTTTTTCCAAATGGCTAATTGCATTAATGCCCACTGCAAATGGTTGTTGGAGTGTTTACTGACCATACTTTTAACTAATTCCTTTTCTTCTTCTGTTTCATAATCGTGGGTGGTTCCCCAGTACTTGATGCTCTTTACTGTGAGCTCCTTTGTAAATAGTTTATAAAGTCTGGTCGGTTTCATGATCCTAAACTGAAGCGGATTTTCTTCTTGATGTTTAATACTTGAAATAAGAATTATTTTTTGAACTGGTTTAATAGTTGCTATTTCCTGACAAAGTATTCCACCGAATGAATGTCCTATTAGAATTAACTCAGAACCGTCATTTTCAATAGATTCAGACAATCTTTCTGCATAAGATTGGATAGATTCATTTTTGAAGGAATCTATCCAATTGATATAATTCACCTCATGATTTTCAATATTTATATTGCGATATATTCGATCATCAAACCCTAATCCGGGAATAAAGTAAATTTTCATAATCTGTTGTCGTAATTTTTTGATATCATCTAACTTAGTTTCCTTTTCTTAAGATTCTGGTATTTCTTTCAAATTTTAAAATTATAAAAAAATTATTTAAAATCATTTCAATTTGGTAACATTAAAATTCCCAGTACGAAATCTATTAAAAATCCAATAATTGGCAATATTAAATAAATCTACCATTTGTATTTGAATTTCGTAGTGACTCCATTTGTCAAAGTATTAAGAACTGTTACTAACCTATCTTTGTAATAATACATAATCAGTAATGACGAAATTATCATTGCCGAAAATCAAATTGGTAATGCATATCTAAACTGACTGGTAGTAAAGGAAACATCAATAATTAGTATATTTCCAAGGAGTACCAGAATAAGCAATGCACCAATAGTACAGTATGATTAAATACCAAAATAATACCACCAAGAATTTCCGTTATTCCAGTGACATAGTTAAAAAAATGTTTTATGCATTGTGTGCCTTCGGCTTATTTTCCCTTTTTTCTAATTAGTTGAAAGTATAATCTTTTGATTTTATTCACTATTTAAATGTTGAATTCCTCTTTAATTATTTTCGCAACTTTATCAGCAGTAAGATTAATATTGTTTATTTTGATATAATTTTCTTCTTTGATATCACCTTCTTCAGAATTAAGTCTGTACTTATTCAAACTTGTCTTTAAACTTTTCTTAGACCTCTCAATATTTCTTGTAGTCGGTTTATGTTCTAGTCTATGTGGATGTCTGTTACGTTTGAGTCTTTCTTCAATAATTGCTTCAAGTTCTACCAAGTAGATTGTTCCCCCAATAGTTGTAAAAATGTCACAAGTTTCTTTTCTTGAATTACTATTCCCAACATTTGTTACGGCGTAATTGAAAGTATTCAACGGAATCTTTTTGGTAAGGGGATTGCCCGGCAACCTACCGCAAGCCTCGACGTACAACATATATAGATAAAATCTTAAAGTTCTGCACAGCACCAAGCTCCTTAAAATTGCTAAATTTTAATAAAGCGTCTTAATGAGCGACAATAAAAGCTTCCTAAGTAAAATTCCCAAAGTATCTACATTGCTGCATGGACGTTGGTTGCATTTGTTGCATATGACTGAATTGGAAAAGAAAGTAAATGTGCATCACACAGCTCAAGTAAAACTTCTTAAATATAAAGATCGAAATTTGAAGGCTGGAGAACTTTATAATCGAATGCATACAACAGATCCTAAAGTTTTAGAATTATTGAAAGACGGATATGATGAATTTAATAAAAAGAGGGTTGTTGAAAGAATATACAAGGAGCATTTCGATGAATTAGATTTGAATAGATGCCCCAAGTGTAATAGGATTGCTAGAACTCCTAAGGCTAAGCAATGCAGATATTGCAAGCATGATTGGCATTAACTAATATTAGAATTGACCAAAGATGTCAGATTATAAAAATCAAATTGAAAAGAAATTACAAGAAAATAATTGGGAAATCATCGAGATAAATTCAAGTGATGAATGGTGGATAGATGAACATTGGAAAGAAAAAACATTTAAAAGTAAAGTAGCTATTGAATTAATAATTGTTTTTAAAGTCGATCCTCAATTTGAAGGAAATAGAAAGAAAGGTCAGGGTATTTGGGAAATAGATGCGCTCACAAAATTTCCTAAGGATTTGATCGATAAAACAAATTCAATTGGATCTTTAAGCATGACTAAAAGAAAATTTGAAATTAAACTTAAAGAATTCATATTAAATTTGAATGATTATAGAAGACAAGAAATGGAAAAAGAAGATTAAATGTTTACTTGCCTATTCTCATAACTGTATATGTCGTTAAAGATAAAGAATTACAAATCTACCTCCACTTCCCCAACTAACACCAAGCAAAAAGAAACCTGAAAATTTCTTAGTTAAAAAAAATAGTACTACATTATTCTTTAAAATAATGAAACATGAAAAACCTATTACTATTAAGCTTCTTTTGTTTAAGCTTGAATTTGTCCGCTCAGAATGTAGGAGTAGGAACAACCGCACCAGACCCCAGTGCAAAATTAGAGATCAAGGCTAGCAATGCAGGGATATTAATTCCAAGGGTAAATATTGTCTCAGCAACTGATGCAATTACTATTCTCTCTCCAGCCACAGGTTTAATGATTTGGAATACTGGAGTAAATTTCGGAACAGCAGGATTTTATTACAATACTGGAACTTCAGCAGCTCCAAACTGGGTGAAAGTACTAGATTCGTCTAGCACGGTTAATGATGCAGATTCAGATCCAACAAATGAGTTCAATACCAATGTAACATTATCAGGAACCACCTTAAACGTTATAGATGGAGGCGGAACAAATAGTGTAAACCTATCATCACTTGTCAACGATGCTGACGCAGTAATTGGGAATGAGTATAACACTGGCGCAACCCTTTCAGGAACAACCTTAAACATAGTAGATGGTGGTGGAACAAATACTGTAAACCTATCATCACTTGTCAACGATGCTGACGCAGTGATTGGGAATGAGTACAACACTGGCGCAACCCTTACTGGAACAACCTTAAACATTGTAGATGGTGGCGGAACAAATACTGTAAACCTATCATCACTTGTCAAAGATGCTGACGCAGTAATTGGTAATGAGTACAACACTGGCGCAACCCTTACCGGAACTACATTGAACATAGTAGATGGTGGCGGAACAAAAAGTGTCAATCTGTCTTCCTTAGCAACAGGTGATAACTTAGGAAATCATACCGCGACTACAACTTTAAACATGGCAACCAATAGCATAAACAATGTAACTAACTTGAGTGTCGTACCAGTATCATCTTATGATAAACTAAGGGTTTGGAACAGTGGAAGCTACACTATAGGAATGAATAGTGCTATGACTTACGGCTACCTAAATGATTATGCCATGACATTTACAATGAATGCGGATACAGACAGAGGATTTTTGTGGAGAGATATCAACGATGCAAAATCTGACGGCGCAATGAGCTTAACCACTGACGGTAGACTTACAGTAAAAAGCACCGCAAGATTTCAGGATTTAGCCGGCTCAGGAACTCGAAATGTTGTAGCTGATGCTAATGGCGTGTTAAATGTTGAAACTGCAACTTCCAGTTTCTATGAAGTTGGTAGCCGAAATGCTAGTTATGCCTCGGGTCAAATAAGTTGGTGTCAAACTTCAACTTCAAATAACGGAGGTCCTTCTAATACAAGAACCACTACAGTATTAACGGTTACTAATAATTCTTCATCCACTAAAATATTCAGAGTTTACGCAGTCGTTGCAGCAAAAGCAGATAACAACACTGATGATTTTGAACATTGGATTGATGATGGCCCTTCTGGAGGCCAGTATTATGATAAACAAGAAACGCGGGTTTATCCTTGGGGAGGAAGTAACACTGGAACGAATACAAGATATACACACTTAGAAAATGAATACTATTATACAATAGGCGCTGGATCTTCTAGAACCTTTAGACATCGAGCTAGAATGAAAGCTGGTGGCTGTGGAATTATTAAAAACAGCGGATATATGGTCGTATATCCTGTTAATTAGACTTGTAAAGAAGACTGCCTACCAAAATTGCAAAACACTAATCACGCACGTCTTTAAAGGTACGTAATGTCGTCCCTATTTGGAACAAAAAAGGCCCATACTCAAAAGAGTACGGGCTACGTTTCGTATAAGTTGAGATTATACTATGACTACTATGACTAGTTGTTTACTGGCGATGGTGCTTCTTCATTTACAGGAACATTGTAGAAGAATTGTTCGCTGACGATTTTTCCATTGTCAACTTGAAAGACACAAACCTCTTCAAACTGTGAACGCCCTTGACCTTTGTGAGTTACATCCATGTTCATAGTACAAGAAAAATAGTTGCCAGCCACTAAGGGCTCAGAAACCTCCATGTTGTGAACTTCCTGTACAGAGTTTCTCCAACCTTCTTGCTTAGATCTGATGTTAGGAATACCACTTACTTTTTCAGTAGGACTTCCTTTAGGCTCATAGCTAACTGCATTCTCAGCGTAAAGCTCGTTTAAACATTCATTCGTTTTACCAGATTTGCAATATTCGATGTACTGCTGTGCAACTTGTTGTGTTGTGTTCATAAATCTAAATCTAATTGTGTTTTTAATTACTTGATTATTTACTAATATTTCTACGGATCGGGTATTGTTTTGTTACAATTAGATTCAGTTTAATTAAATATTTATAATTTGAAATTCTGATTTTTGGATTAGGTCGATATTAATCTTGGTTATTCTTAATAAATGCAAAACAAAAGAATTAAAATCAACTAATTAACCTAATTATATTTATTCAAAATTGTCAAAATAATGTTATAAAATAGAAGGATAAATAGCGACATCTGTTAATTATTAGATTAATTCTGGAATAGATTCAACATTAGGTCACAGAATTTGTTCTTACGCTATGGATGTACAAAAAATTAAAACGCTTGGAGCACTCAGGAAGAGTGATTATCAGTCTAAATCACTCAAAGAAGAGTTAAGAGATAATCTGATAGAGAAGATTAAGAGCAAACAAAAAGTCTTCGAAGGAATCATTGGATTCGACGAAACAGTCTTACCGGATATAGAACGCGCTATCCTCTCAAAACACAATATCCTGCTATTAGGTCTTAGAGGCCAAGCAAAAACAAGAATCGCTAGACTATTAGTCCATCTGTTAGATGAGTACATCCCCGTTGTAGCAGGTTCTGAGCTCAATGATGACCCGTTTCAGCCACTCTCCAGATTTGCACATGATCTGATTGCAGAAAAAGGAGACAAAACCCCCATCGAATGGTTACACCGTGATCAACGATATGTCGAAAAACTCGCCACACCTGACGTAAGCGTAGCAGACCTGATTGGTGATGTGGATCCGATCAAAGCCGCCACACTCAAACTAGATTATTCAGATGAACGGGTAATCCATTTTGGGCTTATCCCACGCGCACACCGCTGTATTTTTGTGATCAATGAATTGCCTGATTTACAAGCACGGATTCAAGTATCGCTGTTCAATATCTTACAGGAAGGAGATATTCAGATTCGAGGCTTTAAGCTACGTTTGCCGCTTGATATCCAGTTTGTTTTTACTGCCAATCCTGAAGATTACACCAATCGAGGTAGTATCATCACACCATTGAAAGATCGTATTGAGAGTCAAATCCTGACCCATTACCCGAAAACAATTGAGCTATCAAAGTCGATTACCAAGCAGGAAGCACGATTGTCAAAATCACAACAAACTAATATAAAAGTATCAGAAACCATTCGTAATCTGCTAGAGCGAATCTCGTTTACAGCCCGTGAAAGTGAGTACATAGATGAAAAAAGTGGTGTCTCTGCTCGTCTCACCATCTCTGGCATGGAAAATTTATACAGCACCGCTGAACGACGAATGCTGATGACCGGCGACAAAAAATCTAACGTCCGAATCACTGACTTTTGGGGAATGATCCCAGCAATCACTGGAAAAGTAGAGTTAGTCTACGAAGGAGAACAAGAAGGTCCTTACGTTGTAGCGCTAGAGCTAATAGGAGAGGCTGTAAAGCAAGAATTCCTAAAACGGTTCCCAAACCCTGACAAACTACAAAAAGAAGACGAGAGAGATCCATATGGTGTCATTCGCGCCTGGTTCGCTGCTGGAAATACTGTAGAACTGTTGAATGATAGTTCGGACGCAGATTACCAAAAAGCACTTGAAGAAGTAGCAGGACTTGGAAAATTGGCAACACGATACGCCAGTAAAAATGAACATAAACTACTAACAATGGAACTCATCCTCCACGGCCTCGCTCAATTTGACGTTGTCACCAAGGAGATCATGGAATCAAGCATGTCTTTCCGCGATATGCTTTCCGACATGCTCGGCGGTCTGAACTAAACCTCTATTACTACGCTGATGAGATTAGATTTACCGCAGATTACTCAGATTTATAGGATTAAAATCTGCGTAATCTGCGTAATCTGTTGTGAATTCCTTATGTAAAATCATGCCGCTCTTCAAAAAAGAGTTGATTATCCTTACACCTTAAAATCTTACCTTGAAATTTTGCAACGATAGGGTAGTCATGTGTCGCCATAATAATTGTAGTCGCCTTGGTACGATTGAGATTACGCAAGAGCTGTATGATCTCATCTGAGGAATTTGGATCAAGGTTCCCAGTTGGCTCATCCGCAATAATCAATTCTGGCTCATTGAGCAGGGCACGCGCAATCACAGCACGCTGCTGCTCACCTCCTGACAACTCAAATGGCATTTTAGTCTCCTTGTTTATAAGATGTACCGAACTTAACACCTCCTTGATGCGAGCATCGATTTTTGCCTTGTCTTTCCAACCCGTTGCATGCAATACAAATTCCATATTAGCATAAATCGAACGATCTGTAAGCAAGTGAAAATCTTGAAACACAATACCTAGTTTCCTTCGAAGATCCGGTACACTTTTCCAGGCCAATCGGTGTAAGTCCATTCCTACAACTGTTGCTTCTCCTGTAAGCAGCGGCAATTCTCCGTAAAGGAGCTTAAGAAAACTGGTTTTACCGCTCCCCGTCCTCCCAATCAAATAAATAAATTCTCCTCTATTGATTTCAATATTGATATTCTTCAAAATCAGTCGTTTACTCTGAAAAATCGAAACATTGGATAAGGCGATGACCGTATTTTTTTCTCCCATTTAAGACTAAATCACAGTTGTAATTGTAAAGGTAAAAAAAATGAAGGAGCAGTAGTTGTATATGTTGCTGAATTTAAGGTTTTCTCACAAAGTAAAGCTTTAACTGTGTTGAGGATGTATGCAATTGGTTACGAAAGGCAGGCCTTACATGACTGATTGACTGTATTAAGTAGATTTGCGTGACCAGTTACGAAGGGCTTTACTTTCAGGAAAACCCTTAGTCTCAGATCTGCCTGCTGCACAACGGAAGGCAGACCTCGGAATTTAAGGTTTTCCCAAAGGTAAAGCCTTACATGAATCCCTAAATTATTAACGAACTTGTTTTTCAGTTACGAAAGGTCTGCTTGCTGACCGCAGGAAGGCAAGCTTTACTTACAGGAAAACCTGTAGTCTGAGGTAGCGCTGCGTGACTAACTAAAAGATAACTCCGGAATCTCAACTCGCTCCTCAATACTTTTATACAGCGTCAAGAAATGTTGCAACGCCTGTTTCTTAGGAGCATCCAGCGAAAAGTTAATGTATTTTGAAAAATAATCCTTTACATTGACATCAGTATACAGTGGTTGGTAATGCGATATCGTATGTTTGATATTGTCGAGACCTTCCTTTAACGCAGCATTGAAATCAGCTACAAATTGAACAGGCAGCGGTTTATTCGCAACCCAAGCAGCAAATACAAACGGCATTCCTGTATGAAGCTTCCAGTGATCACTCAAATCATAAATATGCTCAAATTCGCTGTTCGCTTCTAGGGCACGATCACCGATAATCAATCCTCCAGTATCTCCACCAATTTGTTGTTCGTAGCCGGACGTGGCTGCAATCAACTCAGGAGTCAATTGCCAGTGCTTCCTAAGCAATATCTTAAGCAAAGCAACACTTGTGCGACTTTGATAATCGAGGTAGATACGCTTGAGCTTATGGATCGGACGCTGCGCATACAGACACACAGAATTCACAGCACCATCAGCACCAATACAGTAATCGGATATGATATGAGCAGATTTGACTTTCAGCAATTCCGCCACAGGAATTAAACTCAAATCGACTTGACCGTTGATGAGTCGTTCAGCGCATCTGCTAGGAATATCTAGCGTTAAGTCGATTTGATCCGTTAGCTTGCTAGAAGCAATTCCATCAATAAAAGGTTTTGTGTTGAGATAAGAGACGGCAGCAATTTTAATTGGTTCCATTTTCGATTCCCTTTAAATGTGATAAGTCATTGATATAGTCAACGGTAAACAAATTGTCTTTTAAAATTAGCTTAGAGACTCCTGTATTCTGAATTCGGTAATGATGCATGTCTCCAATTGTTTGATTGATCATCATTGACAGTAATCCCGTAAGCGTTCTGCCATGTGAGCAAACCAATACCTTGGTTGCGGATTGCTCCTTGAGAAATTCCAAGAATAGATCCAAAAGCTGTTTTTACTCGTTTGCACTTTCTCCGTTTTCAATTTTATGATCCCAATTACCGTTCTTCCAATTGTCAGTGAGCGCTAGGTATTCGAGATGGAGGTCCGAATTACCACGCTTCCCTTCATGAATGCCCCAATTCAACTCATTTATATACGGAGTAGCGATGTGTTTTATTCCTGCAACGATAAATCTTCTAACCGTTTGATATGTGCGCTTTAAAGTAGACGTAATCACTAGATTAAAGGATGCTGCGGCATATTTTGAATAGAAAGCATCGCTTTGTAGCAGTCCTGTTTCATTCAAATCAGAATCAATGCCACCGCCTTGTATAATTTGATTTTTATTATACTCCGTTTCCCCATGCCGGACAAGATAAATCTCCATTATTTTGATTTTTGTATCACTGGTAAATTCATATATCCCTTAAATACCTCATCTTCCTCAAATACTACCTCATTGTAGTCCTTAACCACATTGTATAATGTATCTCGTTCAATTGGATATCGCTTGACAGACTTGATCATTTTTACCAAATCTCTAGTTGACATTGCTGGGTTTTTCTCCTCTGCACCAGCCATAGCGTATATTTTTGTAGTATCATCGATCGTTCCATCCAAATCGTCTACACCAAACGCTAGAGACATTTGTGCAGTAGTTTTACCGATCATTGGCCAGTACGCTTTGATGTGATCAAAATTGTCGAGATAGATTCTAGAAATTGCATAATTCCTAAGATCTTCGATCACTGAGCTTTCTGGAACGTGGGACATTTCGTTATTCTTATTCCGGAATTTGAGTGGGATAAATGTCTGAAATCCCTTTGTTTCGTCTTGCAATTGTCGCAGTCTTTCCAAGTGATCCACTCTATGATGAAATTCCTCGATATGCCCGTATAGCATTGTAGCATTCGATCGTTTTCCTAATCCGTGTAATATTCTGTGGATGTCTAGCCACTGATCCGCATTACACTTGCCTCCTGCAATCTGATCTCTGATTTCTGGATGAAAAATCTCAGCACCGCCTCCTGGCATCGAGTCTAGTCCTGCATCAACCATTGCTTTCATGCCTACTTCGTAAGATACTTTTGCTTTCTTAAAAATATAGTGGTACTCAACTGGTGTCAACGCTTTTACGTGGAGCTCAGGTCGGTGCGCCTTAATTGCTTTAAACAGATCCGCATAAAATTGTAAGTCATATTGTGGTAATACACCGCCTACAATGTGTACCTCTGTCACGGGCTCATCATCATATTTCTTAATGATGTCCATCATCTCCTCCAAAGTATACTCCCAACCTTCTTCTCTTTTTTTAATCAATCTAGAATAGGAACAAAATGTACAGGTGTAGAGACAAACATTCGTCGGTTCCATGTGGAAATTCAAATTAAAATAAGTCTTATCTCCATGTCTTTGTTCGCGAATATGGTTGGCCAGGATGCCACAATATCCTAGTGGTGCATGTTGGAATAGATATAAACCTTGCTCGTTTGTAATTCGTTCCTTCTGGATCACTTTCGTAGCAATATCTTTTAACTCTTTTGATAAATTCTTATTGGTAAAAACTGTTGTAATCGCTTCTGTCACGGTCTCTCTATATTGATTGATTTCAAAGTTATGCTTTTTTTATTGAACTTTCAATTATTTTTGAAAGTTTAAGTGAAATTAGTTATTTCTATTGATTTGGGCGTGCCCCTTTGCACCTCAAAATCCGAATTGCTTTCGGTTTTTTCACCGCTTCGGGTCAGGCCATTCGGCACTCTCATCACCTCTGCAAACGCACATGGCACATCTCGGTGCTGTTCACACAACACCTACTGTCCTTCACGCTATCATAATTAATATTATTTAGGGATTATTGAACAGTATGACCTAAGGAGCTATGGTTCAAATTATTGTGATGATTCTACCAAGATCTTGTACCTAGACTATTCAATCAGTTAAGATCTGAACTCTAACTGTGAAGTATTTTCTAGTGACTAAATAAGAATAAATGGGGGTGGGCAAAGGATAGAAGGTGTTGTTTGAACACCGCTGAGCAATGCCTTGCGTGTTGAGCGGGGAGAGTGCCGGATAGCCTGGTGCCATAGGCATGCCCCCAAATATATCACATCAAAATGCAATGATTATTACTTACTCAAATAGAAAAAGACAAGGAATGCACCCTCTAAAAAATCAGATCAATCAAACTCAGGCTCTAAGGATCAAGCACATTTACTCAAATCCCTCAAGCTGATCTACAGGTCTTGATTTCCTTAAAGTCAAATAATTCAGGAAGTACAACACTTTGATAGAGAATAGATTTGTAGGTGGATTCTGAGTAATCGGACCACCTCCAATACTACTGTCAATAGAACCTTGCTTCCAAATTAAGTTGATTTCACTTCCAGGAGCAAAACGATAGCGATAAACCATATCAATGTTAAAAGTCTGGAATCCACGATCCTGATCACCAATATTGATTGGACTACCAAATGTCCCATCTTTTTTGAGTTTTACTAAGTCTTTAGTATAATCGACTTCTGCATTATACAATCTTCCTCTCACACTAATTGACATGTCCTTATTAAACAATAGATTAGCAGTAGCAGAGTAGGTCAAATCTTTACGGTCCCGTATTCCAAAAATAGGAAGGCCGTTGCCATCTAAGTCAACAAACCCATGATCATTCTTAATACTCAAGTATTCTACTTTGGGAATTACAGTAAACCAATTGGTGACTCGTATTCTAGGAGCAGCGGATGCCGCGAACTGTACTAAATTCCATTCTGGTACTACCTTATACTCACCGTCAAAATCAATGGCAAGCGCTTTTCTATAATCTGTTGATACAAATCCGTTAACTGTAAAGTTTTTAGGAATTCGGAATTTGTAGCCATCCACTCTTGGTTCAAAAAAATCGTAAGAGTTCCAAGGAGAATATAATGCGCCAAGACCTAAAGAGATAAAGTTCTTCAGTGTGGTGTTAACACCTGCTTCTCCTTGAAGCGTAATAAAGGACTGCGGCCGATATAATTGTTCATTGGTGAGTGTGAAAAAGGAGTTGACATTATTAAAAGCACCAAATGGCTTGAAGATTCTATACTCCACCGTAGCCTTGTTGGTATTGAGGTTATTCCTAAGCAGGATCCCAAGATCGTTGGTGTCATAAGTGTCATTCATCGTCTCTCTACTAACTTCCCAGCGAAACTTTCCACCAATCTTTCCGAATCCGAGACCGTAAGTAAAACCGCTATTACCTATTGGATCACTGTCATCATCTACTAAGAATTTTTGACTTATGATTCCATTTCCAAAAATGGCGTAGTCATTCGCTTTTGTCGCATATCTGAATTTAACACCAGTAACATTAGCATCTCCAAACCGCTGATTGGCTCGTTTATAGTTTTCATCATCAGCAAATTTCTTCCTAGTCACATTTGTGTTTATAAAGCTGATGTAGGAATTATTCAAAAACAATTGATCAATCACAACAGCATTGTAGTTGGTCAAGGGGTTAATCAGATAATTTCTAATGATCTCGCCATCTTGTCCTACAATAATCTCGGCATCCGTTGGTCCAGAAATACCATTGAAGATACCTATACCAAGCCCTCTTCTGTTCCTACCAGTAAACTTTATAGCATTCCATAAATTAGCACGTATTGGATTAAAGGTAAGAATCTCCTGATCATTTAAGATCTCTCTATCGTTATCAGTAAGTGCGGCATCTGCAGCAATATCGTCATGCAAAATCGGTTTTCCGCCTATTCGACGTGAATAGAACAAGTCTTCTCCAAATCGATCAAACAGATCTGTCCCTTCAGTAAAAAAGGGTCTGTTTTCATCAAATCGTTGTTCAAATGGTGTTAGATTAAGGACGACATCATCAAATTCTACCTGACCAAAATCTGGAATGAGTGTCATGTCTAGAGTATAAGACTCATTTAGACCTAACTTCAAGTCAATCCCGCCTGAGAACTTAGTATCCCACGCTTGGTCATCTCTATTTTCTTTGTAGACTCTAAGGAAATTCGATACTAAAAACGGCGTAAGAGAAAACCGTAATGGCGGCTCAATGCGCCCCATTCCTTGAAGTATCCCAAACTGATTAGCGAAACCATCGACATCTGGTAGTACTGTATTCCAATATGATTCTTCGCGAGTGGAACGAATCACGCGTTTAAAATTTAACCCCCAAGTCTGAAAATCACGTTCTGGAAATCTGAAAGCGGAGTAGGGGATCTTAAATTCTGCCACCCAACCATCTATTTCGATATGGGTATCTACAGTCCACACTTCATCCCACGAAATTTCTTCTCCGTCGGGTGTGATCCTGGAATCTAGTTGAACTCCAGAAGAGGTTACTCCAAATTTGTAAGCATTCTGTCCACTCATAAACGGGTCAATGAATACCTCAAAACGATCGGCGTTTACATTGTCGTCATCACGCAGTCCTAACTCCCGACGAATATTACCATTGGAATCATACATTTTGGCAGACACGTAGACTGCTTTATCATCATATAGTACTTTTACAACTGTTCTTTGGCTTGATGGTGTATTGGGATCAGGACTGAACTCAACGAAATCGGTTCCTCCCATGGCTTCTCTCCAAGATCCATCACTTAAACTACCATCTATTTTCGGTGCATCAGAAATTCGGTGTGCATTCAACAATTTTATCTGACTATATACGTCATTGATACCGATAAAATTGAACACTAGAAATAACAAAGCTATTCCTGGTAAAATGTTTACAGCCTGTATACCTTTTGCCCGAGCAATTTGAATACGGTTCATGCTCGAATTATTTGTTGTTTTACTAATTTGTTGTTCACAATTCTATTTCTCCTTATCACTTTAACGAAACTCAATTATATTAGTTGCATTTCGTACGAGCTCAATGGCAATTTTAATACCAAGAATTCAATTTTTTATAATAAAATCGAATGATGCAGGTAGTTCACTTAACATAGGTCCTAGTTGTTTCCTTTGCATAATTCGGGTTTATATACATTTGCATTTTTATATCATATTTTAGTGCTAGCTGATCTCCTAGGTTTTTGAAAGGACCTACTTTTAAGGCTTCTACTCCTTCAATATTGCAAAGACGATTTAATGCACTAATTACAGTAGACATATCATTCAAATCCTTCAATTTCAAGTATATATCATGTCCAATATATCCTCTATATTGACTATTTAAGTTGGATTTCAATTGTCTTACCTGTTGTTCTAATTGGGAACATGAGGTTAAGATTGGAAGGGTAGGGGCATTATTTTTACAAGAAAAAGCGACTAAAATTAAAAGTATAAATAATTGTCGCATAGCAATTTATAAAATTTCTTTTAACTTTCCAATAAGAACGTCAATTTCTTGCTTCGAATTGTAGTGAGAAAACGAGAATCTGATGGTCTTTCTATCTTGATCGGGAAACAAGGTACCCATTACATGTGAACCAGTCTCTACGCCAGAGCTACAGGCACTTCCTCCAGAACAGCTGATGCCTGCAATATCAAGACTAAAGACTAATAAATCCGTCTTAGTATTAGCTGGAAAGGAAACACTCAAAATAGTGTAAAGATAATTGCCATCCCAATCACCATTAAATTGAATATCGCTAAAATTAGTTTTTAGTTGATCAATCAAGTAGGTTCTAAGTTGTTCAATATGTTCCTTACGCGTATCAAGCTCCTGGTGAGCTAAGTCAAATGCTTTAGCCAGTGCTGCGATTCCTGCAATATTTTCTGTCCCAGCCCTCATATTACGCTCTTGTGAACCACCATCAATATAAGGCCCGATGACATTATCACTATTGATATAAATAAAGCCGACACCATTTGGACCGTGAAACTTATGTCCACTACCTGATAAAAAGTTGATAGGGGTTTCTGCTACATCTATTTTCAACTTACCAACCGTTTGTACAGTATCTGAGTGGAATAGCACACCGTGCGCTCTACACAATTCAGCAACTGCATGTAAGTCGGTGATCGTACCGATTTCATTATTGGCGTGCATCAGCGATACGAGACAATTCGTAGGATGTTCTGTTATTAATTTTGTTAGGTGTGCGTGATCAATCCGACCTTTCTGATCCACATTTACATGAAGCAACTTGATTTCTGGATGACTAGCAATTTTGTCAATACTGTGAAGCACACAGTGGTGCTCCAACGGACTACTGATGATCGTTTTTACACCAAGATCTCTTACAGCACATTTAAGTGCCATGTTATTAGACTCTGAGCCGCCAGAAGTGAAAAATATCTCTCCAATAGAGGCATTGAGATGTCCGGCAATCGTTTTTCGTGCCTGTTCAATTATTGTTCGTGCCTTTCGTCCATCAGCATGGATAGAGGACGGATTACCAAAAGATTCTTTGAGGTGTTGGTGCATTACTGATAATACCGCTTCACTCATTTGGGTAGAAGCAGCATTGTCAAAGTAAATTCTCATTTGAAATAGGCTATATTAGTAATTGATTAAACAGAAGTAGTCTTCAACAGCTCACTAATATCAGCTTTTATCTTAGTTGCCAAATTAGTTGCAGTGACCTCCGAGGTACTTTCTGTATAAATTCGAATAATGGGTTCCGTATTAGACCTTCTCAGGTGAATCCAGTCGCCATCAAATTGGATTTTTAACCCGTCGATATCGTTTTGTGGTTGCTTGTTGTATTTCTGACTCAATTGTTGGAACAATAGATCCAAGTCAATATCTGCTGTTAGTTGAATCTTATTTTTTGATATGAAATAATCTGGATAAGAATTTCTAAGAAATGAAACTGGTTTACCAAATTGTGCAATATGTGTTAAAAACAGCCCAATTCCTACTAGTGCATCTCTTCCATAGTGTAAAGCAGGGTAGATAATGCCACCGTTACCTTCTCCACCAATAACAGCATTCACTTCTTTCATCTTTTCTACCACATTTACTTCTCCTACTGCAGAGGAATGATATTCCTGTCCGTGCTTGATAGTAATTTCTTTTAACGCTTGTGTAGAAGAAAGGTTGGATACCGTGCTTCCTGGATTGTTTTTGAGTACATAGTCTGCTATAGCAACAAGTGTATATTCTTCTCCGAAGACTTCGCCATCTTCACAAACAAAGGCTAGACGATCAACATCAGGATCTACAATTATTCCTAGATCGGCATTGCTGTTGGTAACAGCCCGCTTTAGCTCATTAAGATGATCTGGCAACGGTTCGGGATTGTGTGCAAATTTACCGTTCGGCTCTTCATTCAACAGCTTCACCGTACAACCCATTGCTTCTAATAATGGGGGAACACTGATGGCACCTGATGAATTAATACAGTCAACAACTATTGTTAAGTTTTTCTCTCTTACGATTTCAGCATCTACGAGATCCAGTTTTAGAATTTCCTGGATATGCCAATCGATATACTCATCATTGTATGTGAGTGTGCCTAAACTTTCAACTGGGGCATATTCAAACTCATTGGCCTCAGCAATCTCAAGTAGTTCCTTGCCATCTTGAGCAGAAATAAACTCTCCTTTATGGTTAAGAAACTTGAGTGCATTCCACTGTTTTGGATTGTGACTAGCTGTGATTATGATACCACCTGAACCTTCTTCCTTAGGCACAACCATAGCAACTGTTGGTGTCGTGGAAAGCCCTAGATCTACGACGTCAATACCCATTGCTAATAAGGTATTGATGACAAGACTGTTTACTATAGGTCCTGATATTCTAGCATCCCTACCAACAATAACCTTAGGGGCATCGAAGGATCGTTTAAGCCAGGATCCATAAGCGGATGTTGCTTGAACAATGTCAACTGGGGTCAAGTTTTCTCCTGGCTGACCACCGATTGTACCTCTTGTTCCTGATATAGATTTGATTAGTGTCAAAGTTCTATTTTTTGGACTGCAAAAGTATTAAATTATTTTAGTTTACTAGTGATTTACCTTAAAAAAATATCGAATACCAGTAATTTGTTAGTTCTATTCATTGTTGAAAATGTAAATGTATATTAATATGAATTTATGTTAATTGAATTCATCGCTTTGATCGAAAATTCAATACCAAATGAATTAGTAGTTGCTATCATCAATTTTGTAAACCATTTTCAAAGTTTTAGCTGACCAATTTTAAGGTTTAAAAAGATATTCTAAAAAAGTACTCGAAATTGGGATATATTTGTCCATCAAAAGTAATAAAATGTCTGATAGTAAGTCATGGTTTAAAAGTTGGTTTGATTCTGAGTATTATCATATTCTTTATAAGAATAGAAATGATACCGAGGCTCAAAAGTTTATGACAAACTTGATTGATTTTCTACAGCCTAATAAATTCTCAAGCGTTTTGGATTTAGCATGTGGAAAAGGCCGACATTCCAAATTCTTAGCAGATTTTGGATTTGATGTTACCGGAGTTGACCTGTCGTTTAATAGTATCAGAGCGGCCCGATCGTTTGAGAAGGAGAATTTAACCTTCTACCAACACGATATGAGGCAACCCGTAAGAATCAATTACTTCGACTACGTGCTCAACCTTTTTACTAGCTTCGGCTACTTCGAAACAGAACGAGAACATCAGAAAACAGTAAACAGTATTCAGAAATCCCTAAAACCTAATGGGATTGTGGTCATAGACTTTATGAATGCATGTAAAGTCATTAATAATTTAGTGCTAAGCGAGACGAAGATAGAAAACAATATCAAGTTCAATATTTCTAGATCATACACTGACGGATATATCATTAAAAACATTGAATTTTCTGATGGTGAACAGCAATTTAGCTTCCAAGAAAGGGTTAGAGGCTATCAACTCCAAGATTTTAAGCAATTATTAGCCAAAGCGAATATTGACATCCTTCATGTTTTCGGTGATTTTGAGCTCAATGCATTTCAGGAAAATACATCTCCTAGATTGATTATAATCGGAAAAAAGAATGCTTGAGCAACTAATTCAGTGGGATATTCAATTGTTCTACATCATTAATAATGATTGGAACAACAGTGTTTTTAACGCAATCTTACCTTTTTTGAGGAATAAGCTGTTATGGATTCCCCTTTACCTCTTTCTTTTTACGTTCATTTTATATAATCTCCGCAATAAGGCAATATTTATCTTACTATTCGCTGGACTGACAATTTTTGCTGCTGATTTTACTAGCAGTAAGCTAATAAAACCTCAAGTAGAGCGATTAAGACCGTGTAACAATAAAGTCATGAAATCTACAGTCATTTTATTGGTACATTGTGGTCACGGATACAGTTTTACCTCCTCTCACGCTACTAATCATTTTGCGATTGCCGTATTTTTGGTTTTAGTATTAAGTTGGAAGTTAAGTTGGTTACTACTATTCTGGGCTGGAATTGTCTCATTTAGTCAGATTTATGTAGGCGTGCATTATCCTTTAGATGTACTTGGTGGTGCTATATTAGGGGTATTAATTGGTGGAATATTTGGTAAAATTTGCTTAAGATGGACAAATTCACATGTTCATCAGTTAAAAAAGTTGGAATAATTTATATAATCTTTACTTTTGTCGAATGGAACTATGGGAATATCTATTGCTAATTATCTCAGTTATTTTTGGAGGTGGAATTGCATTTTACTTTAAGAAAACAAATAAAACCATTGTAGATCTGGTGCTTGCCTTCAGTGGAGCCTACCTTCTAGGTATTGTCATGCTGCATTTAATACCTGAAACATACGCTGTTGGAGGAACAGATGTCGGAGTTTATATTTTGGTTGGTTTCATCGTACAAATACTGCTAGAGCATCTATCTAGAGGTATTGAGCATGGTCATATTCATGCAGGTCATCACACTGATGGTTCTTTCGCGTTTAGTATTATGCTAGGTTTGTGTTTACATTCTTTCCTGGAGGGTATTCCAATTAGTTCGTACCCTGACATGCATGCACATGCACACAACCATCTTCTGCTAGGAATAATAATTCACAAATTACCTGCAGCTTTTGCGCTAGTATTAATCTTTTTATTATCTGGATTTTCACAAAGAACGACGCTGATTTCCTTGGTAATTTTCTCTCTAATGACACCACTTGGAGCCTTCTCTGCTGAGTTGTTAAGTAATGCTTCTATACTTTCAAATGAATGGATGCCTAATCTTGTTGGCATTGTAATTGGGTCATTTTTACATATTTCAACAACAATATTGTTTGAATCTAATTCGAATAAATCACATAAATTGAAAATTCCTAAGCTGATGGCTATTTTAATTGGGTTTGGAATAGCCACATTGACAATGCATTAGCCTAGATCTTATAAAATATAATAGACAATTGATTTTCTTAGCTATACGTATAATTACTAGTTCAATTGTCTTAGATGAGTACCTTGAAAAATTGTAATATGTATAAATTACTATTAAAGTTATCCTGCCTTCTGCTCTTTTTAATTGCTGCCACGGCCATTCAAGCCCAAGACCGATATACGATCTCAGGTTATGTGGAAGATAGTGAAAACGCAGAAACACTTATAGGAGCCACAGTCTATGTAGTCGGTGAGACAAAAGGAACCAATACCAACGTCTACGGGTTTTACAGTCTTACACTTCCTGCGGATTCTGTTTACCTCGCCGTTAGTTATGTGGGCTACCAAACACAGTATTTTAGAATCGACTTAAAAGAAGATCTCACACTTAAAGTCCAAATGAGTGTTGAGTCAATGGAAGTCGTTGAGGTCTCAGCAGAACGCCAAGACCGAATTGAAGACAGAACTCAGATGAGTGAAGTCAGTATTCCCATCCAACAAATAAAAAGATTACCCGCATTGCTAGGGGAAGTCGATGTGCTCAAAACCCTACAACTCATGCCTGGTGTGCAATCGGGTGGGGAAGGCACAAGTGGATTGTATGTGCGTGGTGGTAGTCCTGATCAAGTGTTAATGCTACTAGACGGCGCTCCAGTGTACAACGCATCACACCTATTCGGCTTCTTTTCTGTATTTAACGCTGATGCCATCAACAATATATCGCTTATCAAAGGTGGATTTCCTGCTCGTTATGGTGGTCGATTGTCTTCCGTATTGGAAATCAATATGAAGGAAGGTAACATGAAGAAATTAAAGGCCACTGGTACTATTGGTCTACTAGCTTCTAAATTGACAGTAGAGGGTCCTATTATCAAGGATAAAACGTCTTTTCTAATTTCTGGTCGAAGAACTTACATTGATTTGTTAGCGCAACCTTTCATCAAGGCACAGAGCGACGACGATTTAAGCGTTTCAGGAGGTTATTATTTTTATGATGGGAATATTAAACTCAACCATAAATTCAGTGATAAGGATAGACTTTATCTTAGTTTTTATGGTGGAAATGACAGGTTTTATGCCAATACAGAAGAAAGATATAATGACTTTGAAAGCAGCTACGGTTTTGGGCTCGACTGGGGTAACCTGACTGGTGCTTTACGTTATAATCATATGTTTAGCAACAAATTATTTAGTAACATTACGGCAACATACAGTCGTTATCAGTTTCAAACGGGGCTAGATATTAAGGAAACTGATCTAGTTAATAATGAAGAAATTGAATGGATCGCTAAATACTTATCTGGTATTGAGGACTTTGCTGGTAAGATGGATTTCGACTACATGCCCAATCCTTCCCACTATATTAAGTTCGGAACTAGCGCTACCCATCACACGTTTAGCCCTGGAGCTATCAATTTCAAATTGGATGCTGGAAACCAAGTTGGCTTAGATACACTAGTGGGATCGCTTGATGTAGGGTCTTGGGATGTTACTGCGTATGTAGAAGATGATATGTCTATTGGACCAAATTTTAAAGCCAATATAGGTGTTCACGTTTCTTCATTCATAGTAAAAGATAAAACTTATTGGTCAGCACAGCCACGAATTGGTCTCAAATACATGCTACCACAGTCTTTAGCACTAAAAGCTTCTTTCGCAACTATGAACCAATACTTGCACCTTTTGACAAACGAAGGTATTGGACTACCAACAGATTTGTGGCTGCCATCCACAGATAGAATTAAACCTGAAAACTCTTGGCAGGCAGCGCTAGGGTTAGCGAAGACATTCGACGATAAGTTTGAAGTGAGTGTAGAAGCGTATTACAAAGAAATGAACAACCTTATCAGTTACAAGGAAGGCGCTAATTTCTTTGGTTTTGGCGACTGGCAGGATAAGGTAGAAATTGGCGAGGGATATTCCTATGGTGTTGAATTGTTTGCTCAAAAGAAATTTGGTAAAACCACAGGTTGGGCTGGATATACATTAAGCTGGAGTAACCGTAAATTCAATAATATCAATGGTGAAGAATGGTATCCATTCAAATATGATCGAAGACACGATATCTCTCTTGTCTTTATGCATGAGTTTGGCCCGAAAATCCAACTTTCAGCAACTTGGGTATATGGAACAGGAAACGCAATCACATTGCCAGAATATTCTTACTTCACGCAATATCCCAGCGATTATTGGACCGACCCTAATTATGTATCTGGTGTCAACACTTCATCACCTAAAAGCAAGAATAGCTTTAGGATGAATAGTTATCACAGGGCAGACATTGGTGTTGATTTTATTAAGAAAAAGAAGCGTTACGAGCGTAAATTCACAATTGGATTTTATAATGTTTACAATCGGAGAAATCCGTTTTTCATTTATGAATCCATGGATTTTAATACGGGCCAGAATCAATTTAAACAATTGAGTCTCTTCCCAATTTTACCTTCATTTAGTTACAGCTTTAAATTTTAATCATGCGATCATTAATCAATAGCCTGTTAATCTTATCCTTGTTTACTGCTTGGAGTTGTGAGCAAATCATCGATGTCCCGATTCCAGAACACACTTCTGAACTGGTCATGTCAAGTTTCTATGTGTCTGGAGATGACTCTATTCGTGTTCTTCTTTCTAACACAATTGGTGTATTAGACTCGGATAGCCTTCAAAAATCTATAGAGAACGCTACTGTTAATCTTTATGAAAATGATAATTTATTGTTCGCTATTCCTATGACTATTCCTGGTCATTATGTGAAGTATTTAACTTCGCCACTACAATTTGGTGTAGAATATCGACTCGAAGCATCAGCAAATGGATACGAATCAGTCAGTGCTGTCCAAACAATGCCAGATACAGTAGTTATGTCCAATTTGATATACGAGTCTGAAGGAGGTGTTACATTAGATGGTTATATCCAGGATAAGGTTACATTTGATTTTAAAGACAAACCTGGAGCATCCAATTATTATCAAGTGGTCGTCAAACACTTGCCAGACACAACTGGTTTTGGTGATTATGGCGTTTCTACTTGGAGTTTAGACCCAATTTTTGAAATAGGGTGGGAAGCCCCACTTTTCAATGATGTTACCTTTGATGGTAACCTGTACAACTTGATTCTTACATCTGATCCACTCTTCGATCCTTCCTATCAGGTGGCGCTAGATTTCAGAGTCATAACAAAGGATAAATATTTTCTTTCTAAATCAATACTCGCTTCTTTCAATGCAGAAGGCAATCCCTTCGCAGAACCAGTAATCATTCATTCTAACGTAGAAAATGGTAAAGGGGTGTTTTCAATGGAAAGTCGAAACTATAGGGTAGTGTATTAGTTTATTATCAAGAAGATATTTAATCTGTGGTTATTCTTGTGTTATCCTTTTCGGTTGATATAGACGGGTTTATTTCGGAGTTTAGGGAGCATCTGCATTACGTTGCTCAGCAGACAAGGCTTATGACAACATTTCGAGATTCACTTTAGCACCTTTAAGTTCATTTAAGGCGTGTTGATCTCCTACCGCTATACAATGATCAATTCCTTCTTGATAGATAACCATTGCTTGGTCCTCTTCATCAAGTAGCTCATGTAGTTTTCCAAGATGGTAGTACAATCCAGTATACTTCGGATCATGTTTCTTTAGTAATAAATAGTTGGATAAGGCGGATTCCAGTTCATCTAATCCCTCATATTCTTTTGCGATAGCAAATAAAAGAAAAGAATCTGATGGACTTTCCTTCAATAATTCCTGAAGCTGCAGGAGTCTGGGTGTTGAATTAGACATACTTTGATAATGATTAATTATTAGTGATTAATGTTTAATTATTTGACGTTTAAATTACAATCTTTATAGATTCCCTTGTGAACTTTAGATTGAAGTCTTCTCCTTTCTGAAACTATTCTTCCTTTGCATGAATCATTAACAATTAAATTATCAATGTTTTACAAAAACAATATGTGCCTTCATTTAAGAATTGATAACTAGTGTTACAATAGAAAAAACGTATAATGAGTCATAATTTGTTAGGAATAACTAATTAAAACAGATTATACGTTTTTGTTTATTTTGTATGAAACCTAGACTAAAACATTTCAGTTCCAGAAAAATGGAATGCGCCTTCAATAGCAGCATTTTCATCAGAATCAGAACCGTGTACAGCGTTTTCGCCGATACTTTTAGCAAATAGTGCTCTGATAGTTCCTGGAGCTGCTTCTTTTGGGTTAGTTGCACCAATCAGTTTTCTGAAATCTTCAACAGCATTGTCTTTTTCCAAAATGGCCGCTACAATAGGACCTGAAGTCATGAATTCAACCAATTCTCCAAAGAAAGGACGCTCTTTGTGTACACTGTAAAACTCCTGTGCTTTGTTTGTAGTTAAATGAGTCATTTTTAAAGAAACAATTCGGAAACCAGCTTCGTTGATTTTTGCCAAAATTGCTCCAATATTTCCGGCTTTTACAGCATCCGGTTTAAGCATTGTAAGTGTCTTATTACTTGCCATTTTATTGTGTTTTTCTTGTTATAATTTTCTAAAATAGGTGCAAATGTAAGGATTCAATTTTTAATCTTTGGCTTTCAAATTGTTTTTTTGTCGAAATAGGTTATTTTTGTGCCAAAATCACCCCTTACGCATTATGGAAAACATAACTTCTTTAAAAGAATTTCTTAGTACGCCTCGAAAAGTAGCGATTGTATCTCACCGAAATCCGGATGGTGATGCTATTGGTTCTTCCTTGGCTTTGTTTCATTACTTAAGCCGTCATGGACATGATGCTACTGTGGCATTTCCTTCTGAGTACCCGCCAATTTTTAAGTGGATGCCCGGTGCGGAGTATTGTCTGATCCATGATAAGCAAGAGAAAAAGGCTAACAAGATGATTGCGGAGGCTGAAATAGTTTTTTGTTTAGATTTTAATGCCCTGCATCGAATTGACAAACTTGGAGAACAGATTGAATTACGAACAGAGATTCCTAAAGTGCTTATCGATCATCATCTCAATCCTGAAGACTTTGCAACTTACACCCTTTCTAATATTGATGCAAGTTCTACTTGTGAGCTAATCTACGACTTCATTGAACTATTAGAAGACATTGAAAAAATCGATGATGTGATCGGGGAATGCCTGCTTACAGGTATTATTACAGACACAGGTTCATTTCGCTATTGTACAAGCGCTAAACTTTATAGGATTGTAGCAGAATTAAAAGATAAAGGGGTTGACGATATCGATCTCCAAAACAAAATCTTTAATAGTCAGACCGCTAAACAGATCAGACTCCTTGGATTTTGCTTGAGCCCACAAGTATTGACCATATTCCATGATTATAATACTGGAGTCATTGTCTTAACAAGAGAAGATTACAAAAAATGGAGAATTCAAAGAGGAGATACAGAAGGCATTGTCAATAATATCCTTAGAATTAAGAAGATTAAAATGGCAGCTTTAATCACAGAACGCGATGGCTTCGTAAAATTATCCATGCGGTCTAAAGGAGACTTTTCAGTTCAGGAAATTTGCAGTAAGTATTTTAGTGGTGGCGGACACAAAAATGCTTCTGGTGGAATGTCCAAGCTGTCACTAAGTGATACCATGGATTTATTTCAAGATATTCTTCCGAAATATGCAGACCAATTAACCCAACCAGTTCATTATTAAATATTTATTACAACAGTCCATTATTAATACAATTATCACATGAAAACATTTTGCTTTTTTCTAATAATATCAGTCTTATTCATTTTTTCCTGCGAACAAGGCCCTTTAAAAGACTATACTACTTCTCCTACTGGTTTAGTTTACAAGCACCACGTCAGCAATACAGGAGATAAGCCTGCTCCAGGTGATAAAGTGTACTATCATATCGATTTTAGAAAAGATGATTCCCTAGTTACTTCTTCTAGAATGGAAGTCGTACCAATCGAATTAACCATTCCGGAGTCAGATGATGGTAATTACCTTAGAGAAATGCTATTGATGATGACAAAAGGCGACAGTATGACCATGGTGCGCCATAAAGATTCTGTAAAACAGAAATTACCAACTAGTTATCAGCCTGGTGATCTTATTTATATTGATCTAGTGCTAGAGGACATTAAGCTCAAGGCTGAAGTCGATAAAGAGAAAGCAGCAATGTTAGCAGATTTTAAGCCAAGTGATAATGGCTTTCTAATGAAAAAAATAGTAGATACAAAAGGAAAAATGCCAAGTCCAGGTGATGGTGTAACGTACACGTTGGCACTAAATAAAGGCGCAAAAAAGGTATATTCTTCCTATGATCTTAAAAGAGATTTCAAATTACAAATCCCCGCAAAAGATAGTGAAGCGAACCGTAAGCAAAATCCGATTATGGATGCACTCTGCAACATGGCCCTTGGCGATAGTCTACTGATGGCCATCGAATTTGATTCCATGAAAAACCAGGTTCGCCCAGAATGGGGATTCCAATCTGGTGATATCGGTTTGTTCCAACTAAAAACCTTAGAAATCGTTCCTGAAAAAGAAGTAAACAGACAGATTGCTGAAGCTAAGAAACAAGAAGAAGAGGCTAGAAAACAACAGGAATCTGCAAAATCATCTGTGCTTGATCGGTATGACTCCGTCAAAAAAGACACAGAAAAGAAGATCGCAGCATACAAGGCTGGTAAAGTCGATACAAAAATTACGGAATCAGGATTGAAATACCAGATCGTTCAAAAGGGGAGTGGTCCTAATGCAGCAAAAGGAAGTACCGTAAAAGTCCACTACTCCGGACATTTAACTGATGGTACTGAATTCGATTCTTCCTTTAGCAGAGGCGACCCCATTGAGTTTCCACTAGGAATGGGAAGAGTGATCAAAGGTTGGGACGAAGGCATCGCATTACTAAATCCAGGATCTAAGGCCTATCTCTTTATCCCTTCAGATCTAGGCTATGGCGAAATGGGTAGCCCTCCAAAGATCAAACCAAACTCTGAATTAGTGTTTTATGTCGAATTGGTAGACGTTGGCACTAACGCGAAATAATGATTAATGTTTAGTGATTAATGTTTAATGTTTAATGATTAATTATTTGACGTAATGTACTTGATTGTTAATGATTGACGATTGACGTAAGAACTTATTTATTGGCCTGTTCTTTTATAAGTAGTGGCCTTTTTGTATCTAACTTTGAATGTTCAAGCTATAAATAGACTAGTCTCTCTGATTTTTATCTGTCGAAAGATCATAAAAATATACACTGAAAGTGTTACAAAGAACACTGAAAGTGTGTATGCAATACTGAAAGTATAGCATTTGTCAGCCTAGGGTAAAACCCTAGGTTATAGAATCTCCCCCAAAATCCGTAGCACTGAAAGTGCTACCAATAATTTCGATTTAAAAAGCTTAACCCATATTGAGCATTAGGTAATGTTAATGTCCTATGGATCAGAATTTTAGGGATTCTTGATTTTCGATTTGT
>ENA-ORXR01000122-ORXR01000122.1-marine-metagenome-genome-assembly--contig:-NODE-122-length-119685-cov-10.877851_pt1 | contig 119685 bp, 102 predicted proteins | sample MGYA00237866_ERZ511479 | MGnify/ENA metagenome assembly ERZ511479
ATCGGTATAAACTTAGATTGCTGCACTTTTTCATACACTTCACCTGAGATGATCTGTGATTCTGTGCCCACACCTGCTTTCCGAGCATTCGCTTTTTCCGCATACGCCTGATCACAAATGACCAACACATGAGTGACTTCTGGATCAGTTACCATACTCTCCATAAATGCATACTTGTCATCGCCTTCTTTTAAATCATAGATATCTAAAATGACATCGACACCATCGGCAACAAGCCTGTCAGCCCAATGCTTCACTAATTCTTGATGCGCTTGATCTGACCAACTATATGAAACAAATACTTTTGGTTCTTCCATAATTCCCATTCTTGTTTTGAGAGCAAATAGTTTACTTAAACAGTTTTTCCCCGGCTAATTCTGGAAAATCATTGAACGTCCGGTAAGCGCTATAGAGCTGACGTCTGCCCCACTGTATCTGATAGGACTGTTTTGGGCACTTAGCGAAAGCTCGGCTCTCGACCTGATATCCTACAAAGTCAGTCCCAATTTACACATTTAAGTCCACATTTTACTTTTTTTTCTTGAGCAAAGTCCTTGCCTTAACCAATCGTTCACCCAGTTTCTCAGGCCCTTTCCCAATCGACTTTTGCTGCGCCGCATACCGCTCAAGAATGCTCACCTCTTTTTTATAGTCTTTCTCTTTACGATATAAAATTGCAAGCTGCTCGTAATACCATGGAGCTACACCCCAACCACCACCGATATAGTGTGACTCTGCTTCCGTTAAATCTACAGCAGACAACAACAGCTTTATAGCTTTTTTATTTTTACCCGCTGCCTTTAAAGCTTTCACCTTGGGAACAACGGCCAAGTAGCCACCATACTTGTTTTGGCCTTCCTCAATACGCTGCAAACGTTCCAGAGGGTTCGATGCTGTTTTAGGCGTCGTATTTTTCTTCTTGAATATTTTGCTGAATATACCCACTGATAAATTTCCGAAAACTAGTATTTGAAAATCTCTGCTTATTTCCACTCGAAAGGACACCTGTATACTCCACGCTCTAATGCGAGAGGGAGAGGCCCAACATAACCGGAAGGATTACCGTTCCTGAAATGTATAATATAGGGCTTTCCGCCGGTAGAGCATTGAACCACACAGGAGTGGATATACAACTGTTAATTTACCGCTGCATGTCCTCTGCATACTGCGCCGTGAGTACATCATTTTCTATCCAGTTTGAAGTTAGCCTAATCAGAGTTTTTAAGTCATTGATATCCCGGTCCACCCATCTACGTTCGTAGTGAGTTTCATCGTTACCAAGCCAAGCAGCACGCTCCGCGCACTTTCTAATATTCATATCTTCGACATGATCACGAATAACGTGACCTAGAAATTTTTCCTTGATCTGAGCTTCATCGTCCGGAAATTTCGAAATGCAGTAGTCTTTAATTAAAAACTCGAGCGCTTTTCTGTACGCTCCGCCGGCTATGTCTACTAACCCATAAGCTTCAGCAAATGAGGCCTGTTTGTAGATTTCAACAAAACTGGTAGAGACTACGAGTATCTCCTCGGGATGTACGGGTACTTGCGGCGTAGCTGGTGCTGCTTCGCTAAATTTATACTTGACAAAATTCCTTTTGGGTCCATCAGGAGTCATTGATCCAGTAAAAAAACCAAGAAACATTCTTCCGCACTCGTCGCTAGGACAGCCGTATGCAGCATCCAATCTGTTGTCATAATCGGTGTGACCGATGCGCCATGGTCGCGAAACCATTTGGATTGGGTTGATATGGCGGTGGCAATACGGACAAAGGTTTGGTAAATCCACGAGCGTATAGTCAACATCACCTTTTGATTTAGCCATGGTGCCTATCCTAATCTGAGTGCTGCTTACATTGTGCTTACATGCACAGTGATGGGGAGTTTACCAGAGGACCTAAGATATTGATAAGTAATGGTGGGGCGTGCAGGATTCGAACCTGCGACCACCTGATTAAAAGTCAGATGCTCTACCAACTGAGCTAACGCCCCCCGGAACTGATTCAGTACTAATTAAGTACCTTCGCATTTACCGCACTGGATATCTGACCAAACCTGTCAGACAGACCTCAACCAAAACCCGGCAGGGGATGCCGTGTCTAAACGATAACGCGACGCGCATAATACAACAATACGGCGCTTGAGTGGCGCATTGTTGCGGGTTATCGACCTTCCCGGTCCATTTGCTGGAGACGTTTACGGGCCAGCACCGCAGCAGAACGTCCTGGGTAATCGTTTGTGACGTCGGTTAACACCTTTCTTGCCTCGCCGTAACGCTGTTGCTCGTAAAGGGCGTAGCCGACTTTTAATCTCGAATCAGGGACCTTTGGGCTGCTGGGGAAATATTCCACGACCACAGAGAAATTGTACAGGGCGTTGTCGAAGTTACGCTCCGCGTATTTTGCCTCACCTTGCCAATACCAGGCATTATCCGAAAAAGGACCGTCCGGGTAACTGCGCAAAAATTGATCAAAAGCGGCCACGGCTTCGGCATTACTGCCCCTTGCCAATAAATCGTACGCTTTGGTGTAACCAGATTTTTCGGCCGCACTGGCCGCTCGCGTATTGGCACCCACTGGTGCCACAGGTGGAGCAGGCCCACTAGCTCCTCCAGTGCTTTGTCGAGGTTGCGGTATCTCTGGTTCTTCGGCTACAAAAACGGGTTGATCTTCTGCAATAGCCGGTTGAATCGGCTCTTCGGAAAGCTCCTCACTTAGCGATGGCAGCTGTGAGCTTGACCCGACTTCTTCCAAATCGGTGATACGTCGGTCCGTGTCTTTGTATAAATCGCGATTACGTTTTTTAAGTAGATCTATGTCGTTGTTGAGGCTTTCAATTTCGCCTCGAAGAGTTCGCACTTCACCTTGCAACCCTTCGATTTGTTGCAGCAATTCAAGCAAGGATTGATCAAGCACCCGCTCAACCCGCTGCAAGCGAGAATCAACATCGGCAAGCTTGACCCGCGATTGAGCGTGCGCTTGCCCTGTAGTTCCCATTACTGCCAATGTTAGTGTCAACAAAAAGAGTTGCCGCGAGAAACCGCGTATCATTGACTCACTGGTTCGACCAATCAGAGCAAATACAAGCGCAAAAACGTTCATAGCGAAATCCTAGTTCTGAACTTCCACTTCATAGATGATATTGACGCGCCGGTTCTTACCCCATGAAGCTTCGTTATGTCCTTCGTCAACCGGCAGTTCCTCACCGTAGCTTACGGTTCTTAACTGTGCTGAACTAACACCCTGTAACTGCAGCATTCGCGCAATACTTTTGGCTCGAGCTTCGCCTAAAGCAATGTTGTACTCGCGCGTACCGCGCTCATCGGTATGCCCTTCAAGACGCGCTCGTCCGGATGGGTTTTGAGCCAGATAGCGCCCGTGCTGGGTAATAATTTCCAGATACTCGGGACGAATTTCGGACTTGTTAAAGTCAAAGAAAATGACCCGCTCTTTTGGCGCACGCCCGGCAATGGAATCCGGGTCGATTTGAGTGCCATCGTCTATGCCATCAATGGTGACTGGATTGACGTTTGCTCCACTGGCGTTTGCAGTTTGTGCTGTTCGTTTCGGATTACTACCACAGGCTACAAGCACAGAGCTCAATACGACTACCGCGCCGATCGATACAGATTTATTCATAGATCCTCTTTGCACTAAGGCACACTAAAACTTTCAGACATTGAAAGTTGCAACACACTAATAGCTTAGTTGGTGAACGGCGACCATGCAGGCTCACGCACTCCACCTGTGTCTAAAGAAAGGCTTTGCACAACACTACCATCCAGAGAAACCGCCCCCAATGTCTCGCGGCCACCCTTCTCAGTTGCGTAAATGATCATTTGTCCATTTGGCGCAAAACTCGGTGATTCGTCCAGTGACCCGTCGGTAAGTGTTTGGAACAATCCCAGCTCTCTATCAAACGTGCCAATCTGAAAACCAATATCGCTGCCATGCACAAACGCCACGTTAGTACCATCAGAAGACACTGATGCACTGGCATTGTAGCTACCTTCGAAGGTAATACGTTCAGCTCGACCACCCGATGATGACACCTCATACAGTTGCGGCCCGCCACTTCTGTCTGAGGTAAAGATGAGGGTATCGTCATCTGCCCATACCGCTTCAGTATCGATCGCAGGGCTGGTGGTTATACGACGGGTTTGACCATCATCTACGTTTAATACGTAAATATCGGGGTTACCTTCAAACGACAGCGTGACTGCCAGCCTGCGACCATCCGGCGACCAACTCGGTGCCCCATTAATACCCTCTTTGGATATAAGCTTTTTACGGCTGCCTTGCTGCCTGTCCTGCACATAGATAGCCGAACGATTGCGATTCTCGAACGATACATAGGCTATACGCACCCCGTCTGGTGCCCAGGAAGGAGACAATATGGGACGTGGCGATGTTAGCATCGCTTGTGGATTTTGGCCGTCTGCGTCGGCTAATTGAAGCTTATAACTTTTTTTACTGCCTTCGCGCTCAACCGAAACAAACGCTATTTGTGTGTTAAAGGCACCACGAATGCCCAATACTTCTTCGTAGACTTCATCTGCGATTTGATGCGCTGCATTACGCAAGGTTTGCGTGGTGACCTTAAAATTAAAACCGCTAAGCAATCGTTGCTGGCTAACATCGAACAATTGAAATTCAACGTTAAAATTTTGACCCGATTTATCGATAGCACCAATCAATAAAAATTCAGCGCCAGCAATTCGCCAGTTGCCAAATCTTGGCTTATCACCACTTACCGGTCTACCAATTAGGTCATCGCTGTTAAGCGGTGAGAAATTACCGCTTCGTTGTAGATCAGCACTGACTATACCTGCGATATCAGCTGGCGGCGAGCCGCCACCTTCCCACCCAAACGGCACAATGGCGATAGGAATAGCACTTTCACCACCTTGCGTAATTTCTATTTCAATAACGGCAACGGCGGCAGTGCTACCCACTAACCAAAGGCAAACTACACTCAGCAACGACACCACCACCTTGCGTGTTGTGCTGCGTTTTGCTTGTGGAAACCGCTTACTGAACATGAAGCCTCGCTGATCAACCACGTGGGTTGAATCTAAATTTAACACGACGATCAAACAAACTATCGCGGGGGGCAGCAGGCAGCGGATTAGCCGCCCACACTGCATTCTCTACCGATTTTCTTAACGCTTTATTGTTTGGCGTGCATGATGTGACTTCAACATCGTTTATCTCACCGGTTGGCAGTTGAATAACGCTGACGTCACAAATAACATTACCGCCTAACCCACTGGGTCGACGCCATTTACGTTCTACACGGTTTCTTATGGCACCGTGGTAACGCTCTTTTAATTGTTCCTCTTCGACACGCTGTTTTCGCGACAAAGCAGTTTGCTCTTCTTGTTGTGCCAAAGCTGCCAAGCGTTGCTCTTCAGCAGCTTTTCTTGCTGCGGCCTCTTGACGTTTTTGTTCTGCAATGCGTTCCTGTCGTGCTCGTTCTAGTCGCTGCGCTTCAAGTTCGGCTTGTCTGCGCGCCTCCTCTTCCAGGCGCTGCTGCTCTTCCAGCTCGGCTTGCTTACGGGCCTCTTCTTCCAACCGTTGCTGTTCTTCGAGCTCAGCTTGCTTGCGCGCCTTCTCTTCCAGGCGCTGCTGCACTTCCAGCTCGGCCTGCTTGCGCGCCTCTTCTTCCACCCGTTGCTGTTCTTCCAGCTCAGCTTGTTTGCGAGCCTCGTTTTCAATGCGTTGCTTTTCTTCTAATTCTGCCTGGATGCGCAATTCTTCTTCTATACGCTTTTGTTCCTCTTGCGCAGCTAAGACTCGGGCTTCTTCCACCCGGCGTTGTGCCTCGAGTTCCGCTAACTTTCGCGCCTGTTCACGCTCGGCTTCGTCGGCCAGGCGTTGTTCTTCAGCAAGTTTCTGTTGGCGTTCTTCCTCTACGGCCGCAAGGCGTAACTTTTCAGCCTCTTCTTCTGCAGCCGCAGCACGCTCTAGTGCCAGCTCGGCAAGTCGACTGGCTTCTGTTGCCTCTTTAATAAGTCGCGCTTCTTCGTCTTTGCGTTTTTGTTCAAGAATACGCTGACGTTCCAGTTCGGCTTCTTCTTTTTCTGCCAGCGCACGTTCTTTTTCCGCTTCGGCTTGCCTGGTCTCTTCTAATGCTTGTTGACGATCAAGTTCAGCCTGCCTGTTTTGTTCCTCCAGCCGTTGGCGTTCTTCATCGGCAGCTTTAGCTTGTTCCTCCAAGCGAATTTTTTCTTCATTAGCTTTAGCTTTTTCCTGGCTCGCCAAAGCTGCCGCTTCTTCGAGTTCTCGTTTACGTTGCTCTGCTTCTTGTTGCTCTGCCAATGCTTGTTCTCGTTCGGCATCAGCCTGAACGCGAGCAGCTTCAATGCGCCTGGTCTCTGCAGCAACTCTTTCCTGGGCTTGAGCGATACGTTCCTCTTCACGTAAGCGTGCTTGTTTTAAGCGCTCAAGCTCAGCCTCTCGATCAGCAACTTGCTGTGCAGACAGATTTTCCTGTTGTTCTCTTAGCGCCTCAGCCTTGGCTTGTTCGGCAGCTGCGTTAGCTGTCTGGACCTGCCGTTGCTGCTCCAGCTCGATGGCTTCAGATTGCAATGACTCGATGCGCGCTTGTTCAGATTCTGCGGCCAGGCGACGTTGTTCGGTAAGTTCAGTGGTTTCAGATAACTGTTGTCGCGCTTTTTCACCAGCCTGCTGCAAAGCCGTTAGTGTTTCTTGTGCAGCTGCTTGCTCGGCTGCTCGTTTGGCCGCTTCTGCCCGATCTTTCGCTTCCAGTTTTTCCAGACTGGCTTGCACATCGGCAGGGCTGATCACTTGCGCCTTGATTGGTGCACCACCCGCATCCACGCTTTTTGTGTCTGGCTTAGTAGCGACGTTATAGATAAGCGTCGCAGCTAATCCGCCGTGCAGCAATAAAGACAGCAGACTGGCAATTGGGTGTTTTTTAAGCAGCGCAAACATCGATGTACTAGCGCGGAGGTTCTGACATCAAGCTAACCACCGACGCACCTGCTAATTGCAATGCTGCCATGGCTTGCATGATGTCACCGTACTCTACCGCGGTATCACCCGCCACCAATGCGGGTCGCTCTGGATCTTTTATCAATGCGGCTGTGGCAAGCGCCTGAACATCAGCGCGATTCATTTGCGTTTCTGGATCGTCACTGATATTAAGATACCAGGCGCCTTCTTTGTCGACACTGAGAATAAGCGGCTCTATCGATTCACCGGTATTGGCTAACGGTTCGGCATTGGCATCGGGTAAATCTATTTCAACACCGACACGCAGCAATGGTGCGGTAATCATAAAGATAACCAACAGCACTAACATGACATCAATGTAGGGCACTACATTGATCTCTGCCATTTGACGTCGCTTGCGACGAGCTGGACGAACCTGCCCCATTTATTTATTTAGCCTCTGTTGAACCACTGACATGTGTAAAAACGACATGTCAAAAAAGTTATTTTGAATAATGAGTATCAGTAAAACACTACGCACCTTCCTGACGTGAACGACGTATAGCTTGACGTTGCAGCACCGTTGAAAACTCGTCTGAAAAGTTTTCGTAACGGTTCAGTAAACGATCAATCTCGGTTGCAAACCGGTTGTAAAAAATAACCGCTGGAATAGCCGCAAATAACCCTATTGCTGTTGCGATCAAGGCTTCGGCAATACCGGGTGCAACCATGGCCAAAGTTGCCTGTTGCACATTACCGAGTGCAGTGAACGAATTCATGATGCCCCAAACCGTACCAAACAATCCAATATACGGGCTGACAGAACCGACAGACGCAAGAAACGGCAGGTGTTGCTCAACAATATCAGCCTCTCGGGACACAGCAATGCGCATGGCTCGGCCAGAACCATCCATGATGACTTCGTCGTTGTTGGTCTTACGGCGCAAACGACCGAATTCGGAGAACCCGGCTTCAAAAATACGCTCCAGCCCATCAAGGGTGCCTCGGCGCATGGTTAGTTGTGAATAAGTGCCTGATATATCTGACGAACCCCAGAAATCTTCTTCGAATTCCTCGGCCATCAGCCTGGCTCGACGAAGCTGCCGACTCTTGCCAATAATGAGCGCCCAGGACATGACCGACGCCAAAAGCAAGATAATCATGACACCTTGCACGACTGGACTGGCATCAATCACCAGTTGCATAATGGACATCTCGTTATTCACAAGTCATCGCCTCTCTTATTGACGTGGGAATGGCCGTAGGCGCTAGTGTATCCGCATCCACACACGCGAGTTTGACTGACGACGAAATCAATAGTTCGTCGCCTCGATAGATAGGTTGTTCCATAACTATACTTGCTGGTCTGAATGTCATGATATTGGCATTTACGCTCAGTTGGTCATCGTAGCGCGCCGGCAAATGATAATCGAGCGTTACCCTACGCACTACAAAAAGTCGTCGATGCTGGCGATGCCAGTCATCAAGATCGACGTTAGCGTCACGCAGGCATTCGGTTCTGGCCCGCTCCATAAACTTCAGGTAGTTGGCATAATAAACAATGCCTCCGGCGTCGGTGTCCTCAATATAAACACGCACCGAAATAGAGTATTGACGCATACGCAAGTATTACAGAGAAATGTTTTTAAATACAGAGAGTAAGGCCCTTACCATGAAGAAAATTCTCAGTTTTTAACGCAGGCATTGTTTTGCACAGCAGGGTTACCTATAAGGGCCACATATAAAGTGCCTAACCTTCGGGCATTTCAAGGTCAAATATCTTGTAGGTGTTAGCCGTTACGACTCGGCCACGTGGGGTACGCATCATCAAACCTTGCTGGATTAAATAAGGTTCAATCACCTCCTCAATGGTGCCTGGCTCTTCGCTCAGTGCAGCGCCCAGGTTATCCACACCCACAGGACCACCATCGAATTTATCGATAATGGCGTGTAACAAGCGCCTGTCCATGGAATCCAGACCCAGTTTGTCGACTTTGAGTAAATTTAGTGCAGCATCGGCCACATCGGTATCAATGTGGCCATCGGCTTTTATGTCGGCATAGTCTCGCACGCGTCGAAGCAGGCGATTGGCAATGCGTGGCGTTCCGCGAGCCCGGCGGGCAATTTCTGAACAACCACCTTCGTCGATTGGTACTTCCAGCAATTTAGCTGACCGCGAGACGATACCCGCCAAGTCGCTGGTGGCGTAAAATTCGAGACGCTGCACTATGCCGAAACGATCCCGCAACGGTGCCGTCAGCAAACCGGCACGCGTAGTAGCGCCAACCAGCGTGAACGGCGGCAAATCGATTTTGAATGATCTGGCCGATACACCCTCGCCGGTCATGATATCGATTTGATAATCCTCCATGGCCGGATATAAAACCTCTTCGACCAATGGACTCATGCGATGAATTTCATCGATGAACAACACATCATTGGCTTCAAGATTGGTTAAGATCGCAGCAAGATCACCCGGGCGTTCCAGTACGGGACCAGATGTGTGCAGCATCCGAACATCAAGTTCATTTGCAATGATGTTCGCCAGCGTGGTTTTGCCCAGACCAGGCGGACCGAACAATAAAACATGATCAAGCGCCTCAGAGCGTAATTTTGCCGCGTCGATAAACAGCGACATTTGCTCGGTAACCGCATCCTGACCACGGTAGTCAGACAACTGCTTGGGTCGCATGGCACGCTCTTGCGCATCGTCACTGCGCGGCGTTGGCGATATAAGTCGATCATCTTCATCGTCTGTCATGATGCAATATTCTTAACCCGATACGCTTCGCAAAGCGCCGCGAATCATCTCTTCGACACTTTGGCCATCGACGGCAGTTTTGTCTAACAAGCGTTTAACTTCAGCAGGCTTATAACCCAAAGCCGTAAGCGCATCGCTGGCTTGTGAACGTGGCGAGCTTTGGTTATCAACGGGTAAGCCCGCTTGCACCGAACCACCCGCGAGTGCATCAACTTTATCCTGCATTTCAACCACCAGGCGTTCAGCAGTTTTTTTTCCAATACCCGGAACACGCGTTAAGGCCACAGCATCTTTTTGAGCAATACAGGAAAAAAACTCCTCAGCAGTCATGCCAGACAAAATAGACAAAGCCACTTTGGCACCAACACCATTCACTTTTAATAGGGCGCGAAACAATGACCGTTCCAGCTTGCTGGCAAAACCAAACAACAACTGAGCATCTTCACGCACAACAAAATGGGTGTGCAATTCTATTGCGTTTCCAACAGCAGGCAAGCCATAAAACGTTGACATGGGCACATCGACTTCATAACCCACACCCTGAACACTGACTAACAGCGCCGGTGGGTTTTTCTCTAGTAGCGTGCCGTTGATTCGACCGATCATCGCCGTAAACCTCGACCACGCGAGCGGCGGCGTGGCGTAGGCAAATTGCCGTTACTATTCATACCTGAGTGCGCATGACAAATAGCAATCGCCAGCCCATCGGCTGCATCCACTTGCACGGGACGGTTCAAGCCAAGTAGTGCTTTGACCATGGTTTGCACTTGTGTTTTATCACTGCTACCCGAACCTGTAACCACTTGCTTTACCGAGCGAGCAGCGTATTCACTTACCGGCAAGCCTTGCGAGACAACCGCTGTTATGGCGGCGCCACGCGCTTGTCCTAACTTCAAGGCAGACATGGGATTGGTGCTGACAAAAATTTGTTCTATGGCAACCCGCTCCGGATTATATTCATCGACAATTTCGTTAATCGCACTGTGGATATGCCCGAGCCGATCAGGGAAAGAATCCCCTTTAACGCGAATATGCCCGTGCGCAACGTAGACGCTGCGCGCACCGTTCGAGTCAATAATTCCGTACCCCGTGATAACCGAACCCGGATCAATCCCCAATACTCTAAAGGTGCGTTTGCCCGACTCGCTCAAGTGCACGTCGCTCAAGCGTAAGCCTCGGGTGGAATATCAGCGTTGGTAAAAACATCCTGAACATCATCCAAGTCTTCTAACACGTCTATGAGTGTCAGTAGCTTTTGCGCTTGCTCAACATCGAGTGCAACCTCGGTTGATGCCTTCATAGTGACTTCAGAATGTTCTGGCTCTAACCCCGCAGCCGCCATTGCCTCTTTCACATCAACAAAAGTATCTTCAGTTGTTGTTACTTCGATTGAACCATCTGCATCAGTAATAACATCTTCGGCACCGGCCTCTAAGGCGGCTTCCATGATGGTGTCTTCGCTTGCTCCGGCAGGATAATTAAGCGTACCGATTTTACTGAACAAATAAGAAACTGAACCCACCGCACCAAGGTTACCGCCGTGTTTGGTAAACGCATGTTTGACTTCAGATACTGTGCGATTGCCGTTGTCGGTCATGGTGTCAACTAATATGGCCACACCATTAACACCGTAACCTTCGTAGCGATTCTCTTCGTAGTTGACGTCTTCAAGTTCACCGGCACCTTTTTTAATGGCACGCTCAATGGTGTCCTTGGTCATATTGCCACCAAGGGCTTTATCGACAGCCAATCGCAGCCGCGGATTGGAATTTAAGTCTGACCCACCCATGCGCGCGGCGACGTTAATTTCGCGTATCAGTTTGGTGAACAGTTTTCCACGCTTCGCATCTTGTGCATTTTTGCGATGCTGGATATTGGCCCATTTACTGTGACCAGCCATAACTACCTCGTTAACCTGTGTTTATCTAAAAAGGAACTGCAAAGCTCCCGATGGTGTTCACAGCCATTGATGGTCGGCAATCAAACTAACTGGATAAGTATACAGTTTAGTCGACAAATCGCCCATGCATTAGAAACTGGGCTGCCTTGTGAGCTGTGAGACTGGAAAATAGCATTAATGCGTGGGATTGTGGGAGGCAAAGCGAATCTGCTGCCCCGTCAAGCTCCGTTTCGGATTGATTGACCACACCATCGTTGACCTGTGCAGGCCTGAATACCAGGGCGCTAAGCCCAGCTCGTGACGATCCACTAATGACACCGGTTTCCCGACCGTTTAATTCGGTTGGCGCATTTTCGAGCACACCACCCACCGCTGACTTGCCCAGCAAGGGTCTCGTCCAGCGTCTGGCATGCAGACGCCTCGCCAAATCACTGCCGCGTACCGGGCTTGCAAGCAAAACCACTCTGCCAACTGCGAACTGTTCGGATATTGGCAATTGAGCATTGGCCTCCAGGGCATGCAAAATGACGATGCCACCCAGACTATGGCCGAGCAGATGCACGACACTGCCTGGCATGGATTGCAATTCAGACAATAATCGTTCCGAGTTCACCTTTGGAGACTGGGTTAAAAAGCGGTTGTTAAAAATGCGTGTTTTAAATCCTTCTCGGCGTAAACGAGCGGCTAATGGCTGCATGATGAGTCGAGGCGAGTACATGCCGGGCACCAGCATAATGTGTTCATCTGAGCCCTGCATGCCCACCGTCTTCAAAATTGACGATACTGCGCCGTAAGCGCAATATCTTCAATGGCCTGACGGTTAGTGGCAGAACTTGCCTGCTGCATTGCTTGACTGGCGGGTAACCAGACATATCCGGCGTGTTCATCTGAATTTAAAATAACCTTCGATTGCTTTTCGAGTTGCACACTAAACAAGTGTTCACGATTATGAGTTTGATCAGGATGATAGCGTTCACACCACGCCCCTCTGATTTCGAAAACGCTACTGCAATGATGATCAGTTAGCTTCACTTGTGTCCTGGTTTGCGAACTAGTTTGTGAACCCGCATGCATGCCTGTTTCCTCAAACAACTCACGCGTAGCTGCACTTTGCGCAGTCTCACTTTCTTCCAACGCACCGGTTACCGATTGCCAAAAATCAGGTGGGTTGACTCTGCGCAGCAACAACACATCACTCTGCATCGTATAAACCAACACCAACACTGATTCCGCACGTCGGTATTTGGCAGAGTGTGTCAAGTTATCTTTCACTTACTAACCATTCATTGCCACCAATCACGCATGAATTATCCATTAACCAGCGACCAACTAACTTACAGGCTCAGGTGCAGGCCGCGTTCGTAATCGCAAGTGCAAGTCTTTCAACTGTTGATCAGACACTTCACTAGGGGCACTGGTAAGCAAACAACTCGCAGACTGCGTTTTGGGAAACGCCATCACATCACGAATCGAAGATGCACCACTCATCAGCATGATTAAGCGATCAAGACCGAACGCAATTCCACCGTGAGGCGGTGCGCCGTATTTAAGTGCATCGAGCAGGAAGCCGAATTTGTCCCGCGCTTCCTCTTCACCAATACCCAGCACATCCAACGCTTTTTGCTGCATTTCTGTGCTGTGAATACGAATAGAGCCACCACCTAGTTCGGTACCGTTGAGCACCATGTCGTAGGCACGCGACAATACCTTGGCCGGATTATCATCCAGCTGCTTTAGCCACCCCTCTGTGCTTGCTGCACTGGGCGCTGTAAACGGGTGGTGCAATGCATGCCAGCGTTTACCGCCCTCATCCCATTCAAACATGGGGAAATCAACAACCCACAACGGTCGCCACTCGTCAGCCACCATGTCCATATCTGTTCCAACCTTAACGCGCAAAGCGCCCAATGCATCTGCCACAACGCTGGCTTTATCAGCGCCAAAGAAAATCAGATCGCCATCTTTTGCACCCGTGCGTTCCATCATCGAGGCAAGCACATCGTCTGGGAAGAACTTGACGATCGGTGACTGCAAACCCTCAGCGCCTTTAGCAATCTCGTTACACTTTATATACGCAAGTCCTTTAGCGCCGTAACGGCCCACAAATTCGGTGTAGCCATCGATTTCTTTACGCGTCAGTTTGTTACCACCGGGCACACACAAAGCGGCGACCCGACCATCGTCGTTTTTAGCTGGCTCTGAAAAAACTTTAAATTCTACATCGCCCATAAGGTCCGACAACTCAACCAGCTTTAAAGGTATGCGCAAGTCAGGTTTGTCCGAACCATAATCACGAATAGCTTCTTCATAACTCATGTGCGGAAATTCAGGTAAGTTCACATCGAGCACGTTGGCAAACAATTCGCGCATCATTGTTTCTGTCATGTTCATGATGAGCGACTCATCAATAAACGACATTTCGATATCGAGTTGTGAAAATTCTGGCTGCCGGTCGGCGCGTAAATCCTCATCACGAAAACAACGAGCAATCTGGTAGTACCGATCCATACCACTCATCATTAACAACTGTTTGAATAGTTGCGGTGATTGTGGCAAGGCGAAAAAACTACCCGGGTGTGTGCGACTGGGCACCAGGTAGTCCCGCGCCCCTTCCGGCGTTGCCCGCGTTAGCGTGGGGGTTTCAATTTCAATAAACTGTTGCGAATCCATAAAGCGTCGCAGTTCACTGGTCACCTTAGAGCGTAAGCGCAAACGATCCTGCATAATTGGTCGGCGTAAATCGATATAGCGATGACGAAGCCGGTTTTCTTCTGATACGTCGTTGTCGTCCAGCTGAAATGGTGGCGTGTCTGCACGATTAAGTATCTCAAGCTCCAGCCCCAGCACTTCAATCTCACCCGTGGGCATATCCGGATTTACGGTGCCCTCCGGACGGGCTCGCACTCTACCGGTAATTTTGAGGACAAATTCGTTTCGCACTTGTTCCGCCAGAGCAAACATCTCGGCGCGGTCAGGGTCAAATACCACCTGTACCAATCCTGTATGATCGCGCAGGTCAACAAAAATAACCCCTCCGTGATCGCGGCGCCTATGTGCCCAGCCACAGAATACGACCTCTTGATCCATGTGGCTCAGGTTGACCGAACCGCAGTAGTGACTACGCATAAAGTTCTCTGTTGGCGAAAACCCTCAATTGTAGATAGGTTTACGGCACAGAACTAGCGATAATATTCGACTAACACTTATTGAAGGAGCCGAAATGGCTGATTATGACGTTTACGGGGTGGGCAATGCGCTTGTCGATATCGAATTTGCTGTCACTGAGGATGCTTTAAGCGATCTCAACGTCGATAAAGGCCTGATGACCCTGATTGACGAAGAGCGTCATCACGCACTGCTGGCTTCGCTGGATGAAACCAAAGGCAAGCGAGGCAGCGGCGGCTCAGCAGCCAATACGGTTATAGCCTGTGCTCAGCTTGGCGGAAAAACCTTCTACTCGTGCAAGGTCGCCAACGATGAGACCGGTACTTTCTACATGAGCGATCTCAGCAAATGCGGTGTGGACAGCAATCTGAGCATGGATAATCGCGAGGACGGTATTACCGGAAAATGCATCGTTCTAATCACCCCGGACGCCCAACGAAGCATGAATTCCTTTTTAGGCATCACCCAAACAATCAGCGCCAAAGAACTGGATCTGAATGCGTTGAGCAACTCTAAAATAGCTTATATCGAAGGTTATCTGGTTCCCGAAATTGCTGCGCGTAATGCCGCTATTGAAGCCAGAAAAGCAGCTCAGGCAAAGGGTGTGAAAACGGCGCTGACCTTGTCCGACATCAATATGGTGAAATTTTTTAAAGACGGCTTGCACGAGATTATCGGTGATGGACTGGACATGGTTTTCTGCAATGAGGACGAAGCCAGGCTTATGTTTGAAGCAGATTCAATCGAAGGCTGCGTTGAGGGTCTGAAGGGTGTAGCCAAGCAATTTGCGATCACCCGCGGCGCTGATGGCGCGACCCTTTTCGACGGTAGCAAGGTTATGGATGTAGCCGCCATTAAAGTTGACCCGGTGGATACCAACGGCGCAGGTGATATGTATGCCGGGGCGTTCCTGTTTGGTATGACCCAGGGGCATACCTTTGAACAATGTGGCGAATTGGCCGGTGTAGCTGCGGGTAAGCTCATCACCCAGTTTGGCGCTCGATTGACGCTGGCCGAGATGGCGGACATTGGGAAGCAGTTCACGATCTGATAACCGGCGCTCGCTGGCAGGCCAATGTGTCACATGGTGACATAGTTGGCCAGCCCTAGTTGGCTGATTTCCTGCACTGATTAGCGCACTAAAATGGTGCTTTTTCCCATTTTCGACCCGACGGAACAGCGAAACAATGCCCGCAACACAACCTGCCATTGAAAGCACCTTGGACCTCCCTTTGCAGACACTGTTGGATGACGTCGCTGAGGCAACCCCACGCACAATAGCCGCCGAAAAGCGCGCTGAGTTTCTGGACTTCCTGCCTGAGTATTTTAAACGCTCCCATTTGGCTGACTTGGCGTGGATAAACCGTGAAGATTTAAACGGCCTGGCTTTGTCTCACTGGCAGCTTTGGCGTGACCACAAGGATGGTCAGGTTAGCCTGAATATTCTGAACCCCAGCATGGAACGCGACGGATGGCAAAGCCCTAACACCATTATCGAATTAATCACCGAAGACCAGGCCCATTTGGTCGCCAGCATGCGCAGCGCGCTGCTTGCAAAAAATCACACCCTTAGACTGATCATCCATCCTGTTCTCTTATCTTCTGAGCAAGCACAACCTCAGTCGGTCATGCATTTACAAATTGAACACGTGCCCGATGAAAAGCTGGCAGAAATTGAAGCTCACATAAGAGAAACCTTATCGACTCTGGAAGCTGTCAGAAGAGACAGCCAAGCCATGTTAGAACGCCTGCAGTCAATCTGTAGCAACTGCGAAGACCCCGAGCAATCAGACTTTTTTCAATGGCTTATGCAAAAACAATTTATCTGCCTTGGTATTGCTGACACCACACCCAATAGCGGCAAACTCAGTTACAGCGATTCTCCATCACTGGGTATGCTGTCAGATAGTGAAAACACGTTGCAATGGAAAGTGGACACGCTGATACCAGACGATGCTCTGGAAACTCTTCACAGCGTTGAAGACACCATCGTCATTTGTAAAGCTGATGAACGTTCACCCATTATTCGATCCGACTATATTGATCTGATTTTACTACTGCACAGAGACAAGTCTGGCAAAAACAAAGCAGGCAAACTGACACACCTTAGCTGCATCGCTGGATTATTCGCTGGCAACTTGCAAACTGAAGCACCGGAATCTATCCCTCTCTTGCGAGAGCGCTTCGATGCCGTCATTCAAGGCTCAAGCTTTGCACAAAACTCGCATGATGGGCGCGCACTGAGTGGTGTGCTGAGAGGTTTTCCACGCGATATGCTCTTACAGACACCAGCGACACACCTGCTAACGATGGCTGAACGCATTGTTTCATTGCACGAGCGCCATCAAATTAGACTGTTTCATTCGATTGACCCAATGGGACGTTTCTGCAACTGCTTACTATACATTCCCCGGGATACGTACAGCCGCGAATTAAGGCTGGATATTGAATCAATCTTAAGCTCACAAATTGACGGCAAAACCACGCAGTTCCATACAGAATTTTCTTCTGAGTCCGCATTAGCACGATTGCATTTTATCGTGCAAAAAAGACCGCCTCTAAATCGAGAAATTGATTGGAACAGCATAGAAAAACGCATTCAAAAAGCCGCCATTACCTGGAATGATCGCTTACTGGAGTCACTTCGACAAACTTATAAGGAACCCGAGGCACTGAATTTATACCAGCGTTACAGTGGTGCCTTTCCGCCAGCTTATATAGACGATTATTCTGCCCGTGTTGCTGTTCCAGATATTGCATTCATGGAAGAGAACGTAAAGCAGGATGCGCCAGTGATGAGCTTTTATCGTCACATTGTTGCTGATACAGGCACGATCAATTTCAAGTTATTCTCGCAAACCAATCCTGTCACGCTGTCGGACGTTATGCCCATTATCGAAAATATGGGTTTACGTGTAGATGCGGAGCACCCATTTGAAATAAAGCGTAAAAACGATACCGCCGTTTGGATACATGAATTCACTGTAGAGCAGTTAGGACAAAGCAAACTGGATTCAAAAAGTTCGGCAGAAAATATTCAACGCGCATTTAGTCGCATATGGAGTGGCGCTGTCGAAAACGACGGATTTAACCGGCTTATACTGGCAGCAGGACTAGACTGGCGTCAGGTTGTGGTACTGCGCAGCTACTGCAAATACCTCATGCAAATTGGTGTGCCGTTCTCACAGGCGTACGTGATTGATTCACTGGTTGCCAACCACGAAATAGCCAGTGACATAGTTGCATTGTTCGAACAACGCTTTAGTGCAGCATCGGCTGATTCAGCAGACAGAAATATCGAACAACGTATTTTGTCGGCACTGGACGATGTTGCCAGCCTTGATGAAGATCGGATTCTGCGAGCCTACCTTAACTTGATAAAGGCCACGCTTCGTACCAATGTTTATTGCACAGATACTGATGGCGCTTACCACAGTTACCTGTCATTCAAGTTCGATTCTGCCGCTATAAACGACTTGCCACTGCCCCACCCAATGGCGGAAATATTTGTCTATTCAGCAGACTTTGAAGGCATTCATTTACGTGGCGGTCGAGTTGCACGGGGCGGATTACGCTGGTCTGATCGACGCGAAGACTTCAGAACGGAAGTGCTGGGCTTGATGAAAGCGCAAATGGTTAAAAACGCGGTGATTGTACCTGTAGGTTCCAAGGGTGGATTTTATGTCAAGCGTACTCTTTCCGCTGAGCGCGACCTTATGATGGAACAAGTCGTTGAGTGTTATCAAAATTTTTTACGCGGCTTGCTCGACATAACCGACAACATCGTTGGTGACGATATAATCGCGCCGAACAACGTAGTTCGCTATGACGACGACGACCCTTACCTGGTTGTTGCCGCTGATAAAGGCACAGCCACGTTTTCAGATTTTGCTAATGCTGTATCCGAGGAATACGGTTTTTGGTTAGGTGATGCTTTTGCCTCCGGTGGATCAGTAGGCTATGACCACAAAAAAATGGGCATTACTGCTCGCGGCGCCTGGGAGTCGGTCAAGCGCCATTTTCGTGAGCTGGACCATGACACCCAAACTCAGCCGTTTAGCGTTGTTGGCATAGGCGACATGGCGGGCGATGTGTTTGGCAACGGCATGTTGTTATCAGAGCAAATTCAACTGGTGGCAGCATTTAACCACCTGCACATTTTTATCGACCCTACTCCAGATGCGGCCAGCAGTTATGCCGAACGCAAACGCTTGTTCGATCTACCACGTTCGAGCTGGACGGATTACGATACAAAATTAGTATCCAAAGGTGGCGCAATTTATTCACGCAGTGATAAAAGCATCACTTTATCTGCAGAAGCGACAGCTGCGCTCGGGTTGGAAAAAGACACATTCAACCCTACCGATTTGATTAACGCAATTTTAAAGGCACCCGTTGATCTTTTGTGGAATGGCGGTATTGGCACTTACATGAAAGCGTCAAACGAAACGCACGCTGATGCTGCTGACAGAGCCAACGATGGTTTACGCGTTAATGCGCGCGAATTGCGTTGTCGTGTATTCGGTGAAGGTGGCAACTTGGGTTGCACGCAATTGGGCCGTATAGAATTTGCACGTGCAGGCGGGATGATTTACACCGATGCCATTGACAATTCAGCCGGCGTTGATTGTTCTGACCATGAAGTCAATATTAAAATACTGGTTAACGCCGTCGTGGCGAACGGTGACATGACTTTAAAGCAACGCGATAGCCTGTTGGCCGACATGACAGACACCGTGGGGCACCTGGTTTTAAAAGACAACTACCTGCAAACTCAATGCATCAATCAATGCATGGAGCAAGGCGGTATATCACTCGATGAAGCGCAACGATTGATGCAACACCTGGAATCTATAGATCGATTGAATCGAGATATCGAATTTTTACCTGGCAATGAGGAAATAGCAGACCGGCAAGCACTGGATGAAGGCTTGAGTCGTCCTGAAATTGCTGTGCTGGTGTCTTACAGCAAAATGGTTATGTACGATGATCTGCTGGCCAGTGATTTTGCTCAGGAAACTGCGTTACAGCAAACGCTTCTGGGCTATTTTCCAGACACCCTGTCAAAGCAGTACGCCCAGCGCATAGCGACACACAGACTGCGCCCAGAAATAATCGCTACCGTTGTTACCAACGAGTTGGTCAATCGTTTAGGACCGACGTTTGCGTTCAGAATGCATCATGAACTGGGCGCAACAGCAGCAGAGGTGGCTGCGGCATTCATGGCTGTACGGTCGATTTTTAAATTACCGATACTATGGCAAACTATTGAAGAGCTGGACAACAAAGTGTCAGCCGCAATACAAAACAAAATGCATTTGCTGGTTCGTGGTCTGGCTGAACGTTCAACGCACTGGTTGCTGCGCTCACGTCGTGGCTCGCACTCCATTGACGAAGTTATTGCCCAGTTTGAACCAGGAATAACCGAAATCATATCAACCATGCCAAAGTGCCTGGCAAAATCGAACCGGGAGACGCTAAAGCAACGCATTCATTTTTTTGTTAGTGCCGGCGTACCAGAAGCAACCGCAACAGCCGTCTCGCAAGTCGTACCACTATCATCATCATTGGATATCGTTGAAATCGCAGATTCGGCTAACACGCCAATCAGCAACGCGGCCAAGGTGTATTTCGAATTAGGTAATCACCTGGAATTACAGTGGCTACGTGAGCAAATCGGTGAGCTGCAGGCACGCAGCCATTGGCATACTTTGTCAAAATCAGAACTGCGTAGCGACTTGCACTATCAGCAGCGCCACTTAACTGCAGAAGTCATCAGCTCTGGTAACGCTGCGTCCAATTCAGCGTCTGATGCGCTTAGCGCCAGCGACATGGTTCAACGCTGGTCAAATGAAAATCAGCTAGCAGTCAAAAAATACAGCGACTTGATTACCGAAATGAAAGCCGGAACAGGAGTGGACTTTGCCATGCTCTCGTTGGCGGTAAACGAGGTGCATAAATTGCTTCGCTCTGATAGGCCATTGGCGGCAACAGGCTAAGGGTGTTATGTCAGGGGCTTTTAATTCAAGGTGTTGCTGGTGCGTCGAGATTTTGGTCAGGTGTTGCTAATAGTGCCGCACAAAAGCTGATCTTGCTGCTTGTTAACAAAGGATTTTTCAATTTTTTGAGACAGCGAAGCTATATGCCACAGCAGCAATGCAGTATCCTGTCATATCCAGTACCCAACAATGCTCAACGGAGACTCTTTTGCCAGTTGCTAACCTCATGCTTATGCTGCTAATCGGCATTATCTTTGGCGGAATAGCCGCCGTATTCCTGCGAGGCAGTAAATCTGTATTCGTGATCAACATCATACTTGGTGTTATCGGCGCGGCGTTGGGCGCATTTTTCCCAGTGCTGTTAGGAAACACGGCTGTTGTTGATGTTGGTCCACCGGATTACTTGCTGCGGGCCTTGTTGGGTGCCTTCCTACTGGTGATAGTCGCCAGTTTGTTCCGCTCGGCCAAACCGCCTAGCGCGCGCTAGAAACTCTTATCAAAAAATCGGTATTTTCATGAGCAAAAACGCCAATTTGGTCAGCTTTGCAGAAGAGCATGGCGTGGCCTGGCTAACGCTAAACAGGCCAGACAAGCTCAATAGCCTGACCGCTGACATGTTCGAAAGACTGCGCGAACTGGTTTCACTCGCCAGCACCTCAGACACCATTCGTGCAATGGTCATCACCGGTGAGGGACGGGCATTTTGCGCAGGTCAAGACTTAGCTGATGCTGAAGGAGCCGATTTAGGCGAGTTGCTCGATCGCGATTACAACCCTCTGGTTCGGGCGATTAAAGGCCTCAACATGCCAGTGATTGCCTGTGTCAACGGAGTCGCCGCTGGTGCGGGTGCAAATCTGGCGCTGTCATGCGATATCGTTTTAGCCGGAAAATCAGCCAGGTTTATCCAGTCTTTTGCCCATTTGGGATTGGTGCCTGATGCTGGTGGTACATGGGCACTGCCCAAGTTAATTGGCTTGCCGCGTGCCATCGGCTTAACCATGACAGCCGAACCACTGAGTGCTGAAAAAGCAGAACAATGGGGCATGATTTGGCGCTGCATTGAAAACGATGCACTAATGGAAGAAACAACGGCGCTGGCTGTGCAACTTGCTTCACAAGCCACCACAGGACTTGCTTTTACCAAACTGTTACTCAACAACAGCAACACCAAAACGCTGGACGAGCAACTCGATCTGGAACGCGACTTTCAACAAGCCGCCTGCCGAACTGATGATTATCAGGAAGGGGTCAACGCTTTTTTAAACAAACGAAAACCAACGTTTACTGGCAGGTAATATCACGGTTAGCCAAAGCATGTCCCAGGCGTCGCCTGAACACGACATGTGCGCCATCTTTTCGTCTTAATATGCCTGATCAGTAAGCAATTCAGTAAACAAAAAAGCAAGCCGTGACGCGCTTCCCAAAAAGCCACAATCAGACACTTTTGGTCAACAGCCAGCTGGAACGATGGCCCCGTTGGTGCACACCACCAGCATTGTCGCATTTGCCTGCTATCAGAGTCGCACTGGAAGCACATTTGGGTATCGACACCACTTCTATGTCGTTACCATGCACCAGATGCTACTTTTCATAGCACGAAACGCTAATACCTGGCGACACGAGGTTTTGGACAGATATGACTGACGAAGAAAACTTTGACGATGAAGAGGACATTATCCTCTCCGAACTCAACGATGAAGAGCTGGTCGAGCAAATGCACGACGATCTCTACAACGGTTTGAAAGAGGAAATCGTAGAAGGTACAAACATACTGTTAGAACGCAAATGGTCTGCTGACAAAGTGTTGAACGATGCGCTGGTCGAGGGCATGCGTATTGTTGGTATTGATTTTCGTGATGGCATTTTGTTCGTGCCCGAAGTGCTAATGGCCGCCAACGCCATGAAAGGTGGCATGGGCATTCTTCGACCTTTGCTGGCAGAAACCGGTGCGCCACCTATTGGCAAAGTGGTTATTGGTACAGTCAAAGGCGATATCCATGACATTGGCAAAAACCTGGTAGGCATGATGCTCGAAGGTGCAGGCTTTGAAGTTATTGACTTGGGCATCAACAATCCAGTTGAAGATTACATTGCCGCTCTGGAAGAACACAAACCGGAAATTCTGGGCATGTCCGCCCTACTCACTACCACCATGCCTTACATGAAAGTGGTTATCGATACTTTAAAAGAACAAGGTATGCGAGACGATTTTATCGTGTTGGTCGGTGGTGCTCCGCTTAATGAGGAATTTGGTGAGGCAGTTGGTGCCGATGCATATTGCAGAGACGCAGCGGTTGCAGTTGAAACAGCTAAATCGCTCATTGCCGAACGTCGGCAGGCGGCTGGTTAATCGCCAGCCTGTCACAGCAAGCTGAACTACCTTGCGCTGTAAATAACATGAGTCGTACGCTACTCATTGCCTGCGGTGCGCTGGCGCACGAACTGGTCGATGTTTTAAAAAGCAACCAGTGGAATCACATTGACGTTCAGTGCCTGCCTGCTGAATGGCATAACACACCCGACAAAATTGCACCGGGTGTGGAACAAAAAATCATCGAGAATAAAAAAGTCTACGATCACATGCTGGTTGCTTATGGCGACTGTGGTACAGGCGGACATCTGGATAACGTGCTGGATAAACACAATGTAGAACGCCTGCCTGGTGCTCACTGCTATGCGTTTTTTACCGGCGAGCAAACATTTACCAAACTCGCTGGCGAAGAGCTTGGTACTTTTTTTCTAACTGATTATCTTGCCTGGCACTTTGATCGACTGATACTTGAAACTTTGGGTATTCGAAAACACCCTGAGCTAAGAGATATGTATTTTGGCAACTACACTCGCATGCTGTATTTGTCCCAAACAGAAAGTGAAGAGCGCCTTGCGCAGGCCGTGGCTGCAGCAGCTTCCATCGACTTGCCATTGGAAGTTCACTACACTGGCCTGAATCCACTGCAACAATCGCTCAAAGGCATCAATATAGTCGCAGAGTAATCGTTACCGCCTTTTAACCTTGACACAACTTTTTTTCGGATACATAAAACCATGGCCGAACTCATCAAAATTTACTGGCGTGACATACCCTCTCAAGTCACTGCGAAAAAAGGACGTAAGACAGCCAAGGTTGCCTTATCAGCTCGCTTTCAAGAAGGCATTGATCGAGCTGCAATGCGCGCAGGTAAGGGGACAAGTGACGCATATATGGAAGACTGGGAACGCGTAAGAGAGCAATGTAGCGATGACCTGCAAGCCGAAGCAGAAAAAGCGGCAGCAGAACTCGAAGCCGCGTTTAGCGATGCACACCTTGAAGCAGTTGTAAAAGCGAAAGGGATAGAAGCAGACGCCAAACCCACATAGCGTTGCAAGTTTGCGTCCGCAATGGTGAGATCTTATGTACAAAGTCAGACTATGGTCAACAAGACGCGCAAGGATGATGGAGATCCTTTATGCCGCTCTGGAAAAAACATTGTTGGTGCTTGCCCCCGTTATTGAGCGCATTGGCTACGAGCGTTTAGAAAAACCAGTTGCCGCAATAGAAAAAGGTGTTAAAGGGGTTTTATTTGATTGTCAGATGTGCGGTCAATGCGCGTTAAGTAAAACGGGCATGTCCTGCCCCATGAATTGCCCCAAATCCATTCGTAATGGCCCCTGTGGCGGTGTGCGTGAAGATGGCTTTTGCGAAGTTAAGCCCGAGATGCGTTGTGTTTGGGTAGAAGCCTGGGACGGCAGCCAACGGATGAAACACGGGGGCGACATAACCATTGTGCAAGTACCCATTGATCATCGACTGAAAGGTTCTTCATCCTGGTTGCGCGAAGTACGTCTGCAACGCGAAGCAGCCTCTAGCTCAGCGGCCTCCGATTCTGTTGAGGACGCTGCATAGTGTATGAAGACGAACCCATTGCAGGCTATCCATTGCCGATGCGTGATGGACATAGTTCGCCTGGTCGACTAGAACGCCTTTTACGTGATGGTCATTTCGTTGTAACCAGTGAGCTGGCCCCACCCGACTCTGCAGACCCTAACGATGTCTATGAGCGAGCCAGTTTGTTTGATGGTTATGTCGATGCAATCAATGCGACTGACGGCAGTGGTGCGCATTGTCATATGGGTAGTTTAGCGGTTTGCGCCCTGCTCACTCGAATGGGTTATGCGCTTATCATGCAGATTTCCTGTCGTGATAAAAATCGTATTGCTATACAGGGAGATATACTCGGTGGCGCTGCAATGGGTGTGTGTAACATGCTGTGTTTATCCGGCGATGGTGTGCAAACAGGCGATCACCCGGATGCCAAACCTGTTTTCGATCTGGATTGCATGTCTCTTCTTAACATCGCACGCACTATGCGAGATGACAGCACCTTTCAAAGCGGTCGTAAAATTGCACAAGCACCACATGTGTTTTTAGGTGCGGCAGCTAATCCCTTTGTACAACCGTTTGACTGGCGTCCACTGCGCTTGGCCAAAAAAATTGCAGCCGGCGCGCAATTTATTCAAACCCAATATTGCTACGATGTTGATCGGCTTCGAACCTATATGCAAACCATCAGAGACATGGGTTTGCACGAGCAAGTGTTTTTATTGATTGGCGTTGGCCCGCTTGCCTCAGCTCGTACCGCAGAATGGATGCGCAAGAACGTACCCGGTGTACATATCCCAGACTCAGTCATTAATCGCTTGAAAGGCGCTGACGATCAAAAAAAGGAAGGGGTCAATTTATGCATCGACCTGATACAGGAAATAAAAGAGATTGAAGGTATAAGCGGTGTACATATCATGGCTTACCGACAAGAGCAGAATGTACCCGAGATTGTCGAACGCTCAGGCGTACTAAACAACAGAAAACCTTGGCACCCCAAACAATTTGAAGGGGACGCTAACGTACAAACACAATTGGATAAACTACATGACTGACACCATCATTAGCTCGGCTACCAAAGAACATATTATTGGTGATGATCGTGCCTTCACGATTATTGGCGAGCGTATCAACCCTACAGGGCGAAAAATTCTTGCTGAAGAAATGAAAGCGGGTGACTTTAGCCGGGTTGAAGCCGATGCTCTGGCTCAAGTGGCGGCGGGCGCGCAAATGCTCGATGTCAATGCAGGTATTCCATTAGCTGACGAACCTGCTCTGCTGGCAAAGTCTATCCAGCTAGTACAAGCCATAACCGACGTACCTATTTCTATCGACTCATCAATTATAGAAGCATTGGAGGCAGGCCTGGCAGTCTACCAAGGTAAAGCATTGGTGAATTCAGTTACTGGTGAAGACGAAAATCTTGAACGCGTTTTACCTCTGGTTGCAAAATACGGCGCTGCCGTGGTTGCTATATCCAACGATGAAACCGGCATATCTGAAGACCCGAACGTGCGATTTGATGTTGCCAAAAAAATAGTTGAACGGGCAAGCGACTATGGCATACCTGCATCCGACATTGTGGTCGACCCACTGGTTATGCCAATTGGTGCGATGCGTTACGCCGGTCGACAAGTTTTCGATATTCTTGGTCGCATCAGAACCGAGCTTCAATGCAACACCACCTGTGGTGCATCAAACGTGAGTTTTGGACTGCCACAACGAAATGGCATCAATGGTGCGTTTTTAAGTATGGCCATCGGCGCTGGCATGACCTCTGCCATCACTAACCCAACGCACGAAGAAGTCATGCGATCAGTCATGGCCGCCGATGTGCTGATGGGCAATGATAAAGATTGCCTGGACTGGATTAAAAAGTACCGTGAACCTGCCGCTGAAGGTGAAGCCGGAGCCCGTGGGCGCCGCGTAACCAAAAAGCGTCGACGTAAAACCTAACTGACACAGAGCGACACGGTTATTTAAGCGTCGGTCAAATCGAGAATTGAACGCAACATGAGTACTAGCGAAGCACAAGCACTGGTCGTGTTCACACCCAGCGGTAAGCGAGGCCACTTCCCTGTTGGCACCTCGATTTTGTCCGCAGCTCGAACCCTGGGTGTCGATCTTGACACGGTATGCGGTGGTCGTGGTTTATGCGGACGCTGTCAGGTGCAATGCCCCGAGGGCGAATTCCCAAAACACAATATTGTCTCCAAAGCTGAGCACCTCAGTGACTCAACAAAAGTTGAAGCACGCTACCAACGCATTAACGGCGACTTCGCAGTAGGCCGTCGATTGGGGTGTCAGGCTAATGTGTTGGGCGACATGGTGGTTGATGTGCCACCAGAGAGCCAAGTGCACCGACAAGTTATTCGAAAAGAAGCCGATCACGCCAACATTACCTTAAACCCTGCCATCAGCCTGCACGTAGTAGTAGTGCAACAACCCGATATGCACGACCCATCCGGTGACTTACGTCGTTTAAAACAAGCGTTGGAGAGGGAATGGAATTTAACAGGCCTGACCACCGACTTATCGCTATTGCATAGCTTGCAAGGCTCTTTGCGAGCTGAAAACTGGCAAGTCACCGCAGCTGTGCATAACGATGGCCGCATTTTAGGCGTGTGGCCAGGCTTTAAAGAACGCATTTGTGGCGTTGCTATCGATGTCGGCTCAACAACCATCGCTGCCCACTTGTGCGACTTGGTGACTGGCGATGTGTTAGGCAGCAGTGGCGCCATGAACCCGCAAATCAGATTCGGTGAAGATTTAATGAGTCGCGTGTCTTACGTCATGATGAACCCTGGTGGTGATGTCGAAATGACCAGCGCTGTGCGTGAAGCCATCAATCAATTATTAGTGGACGTGGCAAGTGATGCCAGCATAGATGTAACCGACATTATGGAGATAACGTTTGTTGCCAACCCGGTTATGCACCATTTGCTACTCGGCATCAACCCGGTTGAATTAGGCGGCGCACCCTTCGCACTCACCACAGATGAAGCACTGAATGTCGATGCTGCCACCATGGACATAAAGGCACACCCTAAAGCGCAAGCCTATTTTTTGCCGTGTATCGCAGGCCACGTTGGCGCAGACACGGCCGGGGTTATTCTGTGCGAGCAGCCCGGTAAGCTTGACGAAATAACTTTATTAGTTGATGTGGGCACCAATGCCGAAATTGTTTTGGGTAATTCATCCAGACTACTCGCCTGCTCAAGCCCAACCGGACCTGCGTTTGAAGGTGCACAAATCAGCGGTGGTCAACGCGCCGCTCCAGGTGCCATTGAGCGCGTTCGCATAGACCCGGAAACACTGGAACCGCGTTTCAGTATTATCGGTTGTGAAACCTGGTCAAACGAACCCGACTTTAAAGAACAGCTAGACACTTTGCCGGTTACCGGTATTTGTGGCTCTGGCATCATTGAAGTCGTCGCCGAAATGTTCCTGGCGGGCATCATCGATACCGATGGTGTAGTACAGGGTCACCTGGCGCAAACAAATCCACGCATCTGTGAAGATGGCAGAACGTTTTCGTACCTGTTGCACGAAGGTGATGTCACCATTCGCATTACTCAAAATGATGTCAGACAAATTCAGTTAGCAAAAGCTGCTCTTTATGCTGGTGTTCGCTTACTGATGGATCACTTAGATATAAATCAGGTTGACCGAATTCGACTCGCTGGTGCATTCGGCAGTCACATCGATGTTAAATACGCCATGATTTTAGGCTTAATCCCGGACTGCCATCTCGACAACGTTGCCTCTGCTGGCAACGCAGCTGGCACCGGTGCCCGTATCGCCCTGCTCGACCGGAAATCTCGAGCGCTGATTGAAGAGACGGTACGTGCGGTTGAAAAAATTGAAACAGCTGTCGAACCAAAGTTTCAGGAACACTTCGTAGAGGCCATGGCCTTTCCACACAAGAGTGCGGTATTTACAGAGCTTGCCAAAGTGATACAGCTGCCTGAGCCCACGGTGTCGCAAAGTGATGCGGCTGGGGTGCAACGCGGGCGCAGTGCACGCCGGCGTGCGCGTCGCAAGACATAATGCCGATGCTGTAACTGCTATCGATCACCAAGTCTTCAGAACCCAGGCTGTTGTAACCCGAATTCATCACTGACAACGCAATGCTGGCATACCCCGTGGCTTTGGCATCACACTGCACGGTATAGCTGGTGCCGGGCGTGATCGCAAATTCCTGATACAAACAATCCGCTCCACCGATGGCCAGCGCACTGTTGCCTTCGGATGCATCATTGGATGTACCGGTGGTTCCACTATCCGAACAGCTAAACCAGCTATTGGTGCCCGATTCGAATCCCCCGTTGTTGAGTAACGAATTCCCAGTTGGCGGCGTGTTCCCTGGTCATCGCTCCAATGCGCGCTCGATGAGATTGAAAACCACCGCTACCCTGAGAAAAATGCGCTGATCACACAGATTAGTTTCAAGCTGGGCCTAAGGGCTCAAGAGATCCTTTTCTAACGTCTGCCACGTTCTTTTTTTTAAGCGTAGAACGACTTCCTAAGCAAATTGTGGATAAAACAAACGGCGCTAATCTAAGTTGTTTCCATCCTTGCCGTCAGGATTTGATACTGGTGTTTTTGTACCATTGATTCTTCTAACGTGGTATCCATCATAATTACCTGTTTCGATTTGTCGCACGAATTGTGCACGCGTCATATCGGCACCGGTTTTGTTGTCGTGAAACTTTTGGTTACGACCGGAATCACTTTCTTGCATTACGGTGATACGTTTTCTAGCCGTTATTATTTCCTCTCTGTTTCTGAATACTCATTGGTTGTGTTGGCTCATGAAACTCCAGTACGCTCTCGCCACGCATTCCAATCAATTATTTTTCCATCATGCGAATCATCTGCCAACTCTGCCGTGCTTTGATCGCAGAAAACAACAATGTTGGTGGTGTCCCATCTTGCATTAGGAACAATTATTCCATCAAATCCAAGGTAGTTTGCGGCTTCACCGATCGCTTGTGATTGTTGGTATTCCAAAGAACGATTTCCGTAACCTAATTTTCCAAATACCGACATGTCTATCCCTACGGATGCCAAGATATCTGGATCTGTCAGATCGAGTAAATTGTCCGCGGCATACTTTAGCTCATATAGCCGATACACAGGTTTTGATGGTACTACTGGCTGACCTCGTCTTAGATGAAAATACATTTTAGCCATAGCTCCCTCTTCTAACGCAGAGGTATAAAGAACGTCAAAGGTCGTATCGTCCCAGCGACCGCCACCCTTTGAGCATTGGCATGGATCACGTATCTCGCGTGATACTCTCCACAGTGACGTGGCCAATTCCGTGGCCTCTAGCGCTTCAAGTGCATCCAGGAGCGAAGGGTCCCTAAAGCGATTTCTTGCCACTAGATGTACACCTCTCCATCCAGTCTTGCGATAACTTCAAGTACTTCTTTAGCTCTATCTTGATGGATGAGGTTCAAAGCCCGTTCGCCGTCTAATTGTGGATGAGGTGATTTTAACCAAACCCTTATTTCATCCGGTGTGTAGTACTCCTGCAGACGCTCAACAATGTAGTAAAGATCGGAAACACGGAGCTCGTTGACAGGTTGTGGAGTTGCGGTTCCATTGCGCCATCTAGATACTGTTGCTTTAGAAACCGAAGCTAAAGCTAGGTCTAAAACTTCAATACGAAGATGATTACGCGCTTGTTCTGGACCTGGGCAATACCACCTTACGCATAAGCGAGCTTAGCGATTTTAAACCCCGGAAATTTACCGTGCTAGGCTGGGAAGTGGCTGATATTGCTGCTTGCGCAGCAAACCTTAAGAGCGAAAATATTAAAACGAAGAGATACGATGGCATGGAGCAAGACGAGCCTGGCATCTGGTGCTCACCCAGCACCTCGGTAAGAATTTTGTGGTTTGCAGACCCGGATGGTAACTTGCTGAGTCTTTCCGACCCCACAAGTTAATCCTGCATCCTAAAAAGAACCCTGATATCCGCCAGTCGACAGATGGCCGCCCTTCAGTAATTCACAAATGCCGGTTGCGCTTCGTTATTGAATTAAAGCCAGATTAGCAACCATCAATTGACTGATTTGCATCATAGGTGGATTCGCGAATCCCAACCTCTGCCCCGGTCATGTTATCACGGACTCCCGGCACAGATAATGCTGCCAGCACATTGCGATCATCGAACCACTCCACAGTCATAGCTTCTGGTTGTGCGTCTGTGCTCTGGATAGTTATCATTGCCATATCTTTTGCACAACCTAAGACTGCATAGGTAACAAATAAATCACTGCCATTGTCAATTTTCAAAACGCCCTTATTGGGTTCTGCAACAGCTGAAGTGATTTTCATTGACTCGATAAACTCAACGTCTATCACTTGCCTGGATGCTTCTTCAGAAGCTTGATCATTAAGAAAACCAGCATCGATTGTCACGGATAACTCTATAGTATGTTCATTACCCGCATTACCAGCAGAAATTTCCTGTCGATGATTAAATAGTTGATAGTTCGCGTAGGTCGTTTTAGCATTACCCGCACCAAACGACAAAGACGTCATGTCGGCAATAACAAAGTTATTAAATCCGGGAGGACCGCCCGCAGAAGAGCCGCAATTCTGAACCGAATTGCCATAGTTGAAGCTGCCTGTTGCGCTAAATTGATTGCCGCTGGCGGTGACTAGATTATATTCAGCCATTTCAAAGCTGATAGACTCGCCTCCAGAGCAGCCAAGAGATAGATTAGTGATTAAAACAGAGCCGTCGAACGTGTTGCCTTCGAATAAACAAGCGTCAAACAGTAAGCTATCTCTCGCAGCTATAGGGTTCCCCCATTTTTTCCTGCTAACAGACCCACTACCACAATCAAATGTTTGCGACACAGCATCACTTTCAGGCAGGTTGGAGGTGAAGTATTCAGGTGGTATGTTGGCGTCGATAGCATCCAGCCAGATTTGCGCTGACATAGTCACTGAGCTCATTTCAGACAACGCATCAGGCTCAACGACATCTTCAAGCAAAGCGCTGAGTCTGGCACCAGGCAAGCCTTGTTCGTCAAAGCCCGAACCGGCTTGTATTGCATCAGACGGATCTGCTTCCGTGGTTTGCGGAACATCATTTTTACCGTCGCTACAAGCAGCTAAAGCCACAGACAAAAATGCAACAGCCAATAAAGATTTTTTTTGAGTTACCATTCTTTGCACCTCACCCCAAATACTGCCTGATGGTATCTGCCAAGTATATCTAACCCGACAAATCAACAATGGGTAAAAATACCGTGATTAGTGATTTTCAACGTTTACGCAAATCATTCAACTGGGCCAGCTTAGAAACCCACCCTGCTCGATAATGACCAATACTTGCGGACTCAACGACTTCACGGGCATAGCTGTTTTTATATTCATAATCGCCCTTGAGCAAGTCTATTTTTTTCAGGCCTGATTCGATGGCATGTTTAATAGCAAATGTCATTAACACATGCCCAGGACTCAAGTGCTCAAAATCAGGGTTAAAACCAGTTTGAAAAAACATCAATGTCTCATTATAAACTAACGTATATTCCACCGCTATTATTTTGTCATCAAATTTAAGCGTTACCAATCGCAATTGTTCTGTCGAAAACAATTTTTGCACCAACGCTCTATGAAATTCGACATACACAGGTGAAGTAAATGAGGTTGAGCCACCCTGTTTTTTTCGGTCCCACCGCGCCAAATGTAAATCCACCAAAGCATTGTACGCAGCGTTCGTTTCATCAAGTGAGTTGCACACTTGCATGTGGGTATTACCCACTGATTTGAGTCGATTAAAACGTCGCTTTATTTGCTTATGAGTGTTGCGACTAATCTGCTCCCGGAATTCTGGCCATTCGTTTGGCAACGCAGTGCATCGGCGTTGGCTCACAGCAGGATTTATTGCGTAGCCGTGTTTTTCAAGTGCAATTCGGGTGAATACTTTGTAAAATTCAGAATCAACCGGAACATCAGCAAGTAACATTCTTTGGATTGAAAAATCCGCAAACACGAAATGACATACGCTTTCACAGACTTCTGTTCGCATGCCGGGCTCAGCCAGCACATTCAGATCATCAGGGGATGTATTGCCACCAGTACCAATAAAACGCAGAGTGGTTTGCCTGATCAAGCCCAAAACTTTACTTTGATCTTTGTAAAACGGGGCTAAACCTACGAGTCGATGCTCCTGATAGACCAACAAAACATGCAGTTGACCAAGATACTGATGATGCTGCCACCACAAATTATTCCAATGCCAATCATTGAAAAACGATGTCTTTGTATCAACAACCGCCAGGGCTTGCCAAGACTTGCCAAGCGCGGCAAACTCATCTGCATCGCTCAGCACTTTTATACGAAGGCTAGACACAGGATAATCGGGTAGGCACATTGAACACACTAATTGATTGGGCACTACAGCCAATGGGCTTAATCGCTTGCACAATGCTATTGACCCTTATCGTTTGGTGTGTCGCAGGCGCAAAACCAATTGTGCCTTTTTTGTTGTTCTGTACATCCACGCTCATGTTGTACGTGTTTAGTGCACCTTCGATTGCCAACGCTTTGGTAGCGAATTTTGAGCAATCCCGCCAAAATAGCGACGAATGCATCAGTACGGGCTCTTCTGCGCGATTGTCATCTACTCCGCTGGTTGTGCTTGGTGGTGGCATCGATCTTTATGTTCCCGATAACAGCCCCTATGAGGTGCTTAGTAACGATTCACTGATTCGTACTTTGCGCGCAACAGAGTTTACTAACGCTGATACCAATATCTATTTGCTTGGTGGCGGTAACTCAAAGCGCACGCTGGCAGAAAACATGAGGCAAGTGCTCACTGATCTAAACGTGGATACAAACAACATCGTTATTGAAACCACCAGTCAATCCACCCATGAAAACGCCCAGGCATTTGCATCAATGTTGCCACCAGAACAGGCGCGTACTATCAGACTACTGACATCTCAATTGCATGTTGCTCGAGCGGCCGCAACGTTTGAGAAACACGGCTATCAGGTCTGCCACATTGGAGTCGATAGTTTGTATTCAGTTCCTAAACCACCTGTCAGTTTTTTGCCTTATTTAACTGGCTTAACAAAATCCACGTTCGCGTTTCACGAGTGGCTAGCACTGACCGTATATCGAATAAAAGGCTACCTTTAAAGCTAAAAGTACACCTGACCCATTGCATCAACAAGATGAGACTAGCAGTCAGGCCGTTAGCTGTTCAGGTAGCAGTAGTAGCTTGCCGCAAACTGGAAAAGGACGCCTGTTGCGGTTCATCAAGTTTGCGCAAACCTAATGGGCTATCGGGATCGACCTGCAAGTCGGTTACATAGCCAGCTGAACGATCAACCCGTTTGAACGGCTTTATTTTATTGATTGCCCGATAGCTGAAGCGTTTTATTGACGGTACAACCCCCTCTTCTGCCATACTGCGATTTTTCACTCCCATGCCACGAAGTAAAAACCGATTAGCCAGTTGAACGTACTGGCGCTTGTAAACAACGGGCGTATAGTAACTGGTTGCCAGCGAGACGTTTAAATCCTGATTAACAATTCTGTGCGGACCATTGTGCGGCCACGAAGCCACATCACCTGGCGACAACAAATATTCATCAGCCTCGTTGTCAAAGGATGGGTCGAACGGCAGGTTCTCGTCAATTTCACCTGCATAGATGTCTTCAAGCAAATTCTGAGGAACAAATTTCGTATCCATTGCCGGATATATCCAGACTTTTTTCTGACCTCGTAAATGCCACAACATATTGGGTTCAGCATCAAGGTGATAATAAACCTGCGCTTTTGGAGAGCTGATTAGTAAGGTACTGTAATTAGCTTTGGGGTTTTGCAAATGCGGACAGTGCACACCGATGTGTTTATACATACCCTCAATCAGTTGCTCATAATCTTTCGAATATTTCTCAATGTGGGTAATGTTGAACCATATACGGCCATTTTTTACCGCATCCCAAAGTTCGCTGCCTGTCGATGATTCGTTAATGTCAACGCACTTCCATTCGCTGGCGTTACTTGGATCTTCTCCCATTGTAAATGCCTGCAACCAGCGTCGCGGATAGTCGTCCAGGAGCCGGATTAACGCGTCTTCCTCAAACAAGGGCAACTCGTGATAACGGTGTTTATTAACCTGGGCGATCGTACCGAACGAGGCATATTCTTGCGAATTCCATTCGATAGGAGCTACGGACTCTGACATGGTTGTCTGACTCTGGTTTAATGGTCAACGATAGGATAATTATATCAATCTAATTTCGCACTAAATCTGGCAGCAACACACAACCGGCCAGAAGACTTGCGGTTTATCATTATATTGTGATGTGATTTGAATACTATGCGTAGATTTACGATACATTGGTGGATTTACAAAAACGCATTAGTGTCGAGCTAAGCTACTAACAAGAGATATGCTGTGCCTGCTTTGAAAATCAGCGTGATGCTGGATAATAGAACACCATCCCGTTGGATTGTAGATACGCTCGAATTGCTGCACCAGCAAGACCACATTCAGCTACACAACATTATAGTGCATGATTCGCAGACTCATGACACCCCACCCGGCGGTACGACGAAATCCTTGCCACACAAGCTTGGCCGTAAGTTGCTCTTCGGGTATATCAATCGCCCAAGATTCAAATCAGATGTGCTTGCACCTACAACGCTCACAGATCATCTGAGCAGATTGATAAAACCAGGCGCTGAATCCAGTAACCCAAGTGACAATAAAGCACCGAGCGATATTCTGCTGCAATTTTCAGATGTCTGTTTTGAGGATGCTCATTTTGCAGACGACAAGCCTGAGATACTCACTGATGAAAATCTTGCGCCTAATCTTGGTACGTGGTCAGTGAAGCACGTTCAACTCAGTCAACACATTGAGCACTGCGCGCTGAAACAACATCCATTACTGTGGGTGCACTTATGGAATACTCCAGCACAACAAAAACAGGCTGTTTGCATTGCATCGCATTCGCTGCCAACACAAACCTTTTCAATTGACGATCTCATTCAAAGTGGATTTGGTTGTTTACCCATGTTTATTGTGTCGCGCCTGAACTGGACTGCCCAGGGTTTGCATCCTGAGCAGGTTGAATCAAGTCAAGTCGCTGAACCCATTAGAGCCACTCAAACCATTGAGTCAGACTACGACGCACCACCGCTATCCGGGATGGCATACCTTGTTCGTGCTATCGCAGTTCTGGTTGCGCAAACCAAAAAAAGAATAAAAGACAAAACGCACATAGAACAGTGGCAATTGGGCTTTCTAAAGAACAATGGATATGCCGGCAATGGCGCGGTCAACGACTTTACGTCACTGCCACAGCCTGCGAACACTATTTGGGCAGACCCACACACCATAGTGGTAAATAATCAGACGCATGTTTTTTTTGAAGAGCTGGAAATAACAGAAAATAAAGGCAGAATTGCATCGGCAGTGCTAACCCCAACCGGATTCGAGCAAACACCGGTTACCGTGTTGGACGAGCCGCATCACCTGTCCTACCCATCCGTGTTTGAATACGAAAATAACTATTACATGATTCCTGAAACGGCATCCAAAAATGCCGTTAGTTTGTATAAATCAACATGCTTCCCACATCAATGGGAACACTTGCGTGAACTGATTAGCAACGTAGATTTTGCCGATTCGACACTGTTTTTCCACAGCGGACTATGGTGGATGTTTACCAATGGTATTTCACACGAGGCTGTCGATGAACGCGATACGTTACTGATTTTTTATTGCAAGGATTTTTTAATTGATACCTGGCAAGCGCACCCGCTTAACCCAGTTGTTACTGGCGTTGATCGCGCCCGTATGGCAGGTCACGTATATGAAAAAGATAGCGTGCTGTTCAGACCAACCCAATATGGCGCCAGACGTTATGGCTATGGCCTTAACGTGGCACAAATTCATACGCTAAATACTGAGCATTACGAGGAATCCCTGATCAGTCGAACCATACCAACCGGTCAGGACAAATGGTTGGGTTGTCATACCGCCTCTCACGGTGAAGAGTTCACCGTGGTAGACAGATTAACGTATGTAAAAAAGGGCTCGTAAGTTTAGTGCTTTACATCATCAGCTTCGTCAGTAACCACTTGGCCAGTGGCGCGACGCCATATTATCGCCCCGGACAAACCGATACCTAAAAATGCGCTGTACAAGATCAGCGCCATCCATTGCAGAGACGAGTTGTTGCCAGTGGAGGCCCACCCCTCCTGTATTGCAAGATAGACAATCGCCGCAAACAATATCATGAGGATGGCTATGCCGACCTTACCCAATGCTTTCCAAGAGGCAATCAGCAGAACGATGTTGACCAAGATTGCGACAATTGCGCCCAGTACAATCCAGGCATCCGGCATTCCGCCACCATCAATATTACTCATTACCCAATGAAAAACGGAGGTACCAGTGGGGTTATATGATGCAAATACCACAATTGCTGCAATCAGCATTCGACCTATCAATACCCCTGGAGACGAGCCACTGAGCGCTTTAATCATGATCTTTTCCCGATGTTATATTTGAAGTCATTCACACTATTAAGGCTAGCAAAAATAAGCGCTTTGAAAAGCCGTTATCGGCCCATGCTGCCAATAAAATGTGAACCAATGACAAACAATCGCTCACTAACCGGTCTGGTTAACAATACGACAATGCAACAACAGACATTGTCCACACTGCAACAACAAGGCACACACCCACACCCACTCGAGCGTTTACACTGATTGCATGAATACCAAAGCTAATATAAGCGCCGGCACGCAATACTACCGGCCGGCACAAAGATCGCCTCAAAGCGGCTGGGATGGCGTCGAGCGCAGAACCATGGGTGGACGACGCACCTATAACATGCGCACTTTATACAAGTGTGCTACGTCGCCGCGTCGATTCAATGGACGACGCGCCGAAGATCGCCGCTTCCCGATACTCGATAGATTTGATGGCGGATTGGCTTTTCTTGCTATAGGCCTTATGTTTCTGTCTATTTGCGATTCCGTGTTTACATTGACCTTAATCGCTAACGGCGGCTCAGAGCTAAACCCGTTCATGAACTGGTTTCTGCAAAGAAGCATTGCTGAGTTTGTCGGTGTAAAGATGTTTCTCACAGCCATCCCAGCTGTGCTGCTGGTGGCCACTGGCAACGTGCTGGTGTTTCGCAGGTTTCGCGCTCGATCAGTCCTGGCGGGGTTTGTTGGCCTTTATTGCGGCTTGATTGTCTACGAGCTTGGTCTGCTTAGCCTGCTGTAAAACACTGATTATTCACTCTAGCTTAATCGGGTTGCTTTGGTGACTTCAGTGTCTTCAAGTAAGCCAGCGGCGCGGCGTCGCTCATCTCTGGGTGGAATGGAAAAAGTATCCCGGTAACATTTCGAAAAATGCGGTGCCGAAATAAAACCACACGCCAATGCAATATCAACAATGGGCATACTGGTTTGCAACAACAATTGACGTGCCCGTTCCAGCCTGAGCTCTAAATAATAACGCGTCGGAACACACTGCAAATAACGCTGAAAGAGCCGCTCTAATTGTCGTCGCGACAACCCTACATGGTGAGATAATTCGTCGAGCGTCATTGGTTCTTCGATGTTCGCTTCCATCAAAGACACAGCTTCGGCCAATTTTGGCTGACTGGCACCAATGCGTTGAGTTAACGGCACACGCTGCCTGTCGTTCTGATCACGGATACGCTCACACATGTACTGCTCCGAAATACGCGTCGCCAAATCTGCACCATGCTTATTACGTATTTCACACAGCAACATATCCAGCGGTGCAGTACCACCGGCACAGGTATAACGATCTCGATCAATTTCAAACAGCTCGGGGGAGATGACCAAATGTGGAAACTGTTCGCGCGTACTGGCCAGATTTTCCCAATGGATAGTACAACGTCGATCGTTGAGTAAATCTGCCCGGGCCAGCATATGAGTGCCGGTGCATATCGCACCTAATACCGTGTCGGCCTTTGCAAGCTGCTTTAGCCACATGACGCCTGGCTCGTCGCTGATGCGATGAATGTTAATACCACTGCAAACGAACACGGCATCAAAGCGTTCTCGATTGCCTGCTGCATGATCTACCGCAAAGCTGATACCGTTACTGCACTGAACAGTCTGGCCCTCAGAGCTAATCAAACTCCATCGATAGTGTTCGACACCAGATAGTTGATTAGCCATACGCAAAGGTTCGATTGCGCTTGAAAAAGCGATCATCGAAAAGTGCGGCATCAAATAGAAACCAACGTGTGCGGGAGTATTTGCTTTACCAATCATGGGCAACTCTCGAAATCTTAGCTGGAGGCGTGCCCACTGATGAGTGGCCCTGGCTAACTAATAACTGGCGTCCGGAAAGGATGCCTTTCTTTCTGCTATGTATTGTAGCAGCGCTTCATCAACAGATTCATCTATTGATGGTGCCACATAGCGATCTAAATCTGCCCTCCAACGCTCATTTGCGCGCTGTGCCGCATCCTTGGCTCCTTCTGACTCCCATTGCTCAAAGCTGTTGTTGTCAGCCACCGTGGAGCGATAAAACGCGGACTCAAAATTGGCCTGGGTATGCGCGCACCCTAAAAAGTGTTTGCCGGGTCCGACCTCTCGCAGCGCGTCCAGAGCTTGCCCGTTTTCGGAAAGATCTACGCCACCTAATATCACCCCGATCATACCTGCCTGATCAGCGTCCATCACGAACTTCTCGTAACTCATGACCAATCCACCTTCCAACCAGCCAGCAGTGTGTAACATGAAATTTACGCCAGCCATGGCTGCGCTTTGTAAGGTATTAGCCGACTCGAACGCAGCCTGAGCATCCGGCAGTTTTGAAGCACACAAGCCACCGCCACTGCGGAACGGAACTTTTAAACGTCGCGCTAAATTCGCGCAAATATTCATGACAAGTGTAGGCTCAGGGGTGCCAAAAGTTGGCGCGCCTGATTGCATCGAAACCGAACTTGCAAACGTACCAAAAACAACCGGTGCACCTGGCCTGACCAATTGCACAAACGCCATACCAGCTAAAGCCTCGGCCAGAATTTGCGCCGCCGTTCCCGCCACGGTAACAGGTGACATAGCACCTGCAAGAATAAAAGGTGATATCACTGTTGCCTGGTTAGCACGCGCGTAGACTTTCGCCGCACCCAACATCGTTTCATCGAATGTCATGGGTGAGTTGGCGTTGATCAAATTGATAATGACCGTGCGCTCAACACCCGTTGCAGGATCATAAAAATTATCTCCGAACAGGATTTTTGCCATGTCGACAGAATCTTGTGCACGCTCGGGTGCAGTTACCGAACCCATAAACGCTTTATCGCTGTAACGCATGTGCGCGTAGACCATGTCGAAATGTCGTTTATTAACCGGTAAATCCACGGGCTCACACACCGTTCCACCCGAATGATGCAAGTTAGGACTCATGTAGGCAAGCTTGACAAAATTTTGAAAGTCTTCGATGGTTGCGTAACGTCGGCCTTTTTGTAAATCGCTAACAAACGGAGGGCCGTAGGCCGGCACCATAACGGTATTTTTGCCGCCGATTTCTACATTGTTGGCAGGATTTCGCGCATGCTGTGTGAATTGTTCTGGCGCGCTGTCCATAATGAGTTTGCGGCACATGCCCCTGGGAAAACGAACACGCTCACCGTCAACATCGGCACCCGCATCACGCCACATCTGCAGGCTTTCAGCATCGTCGCGAAATTCAATACCGATTTCGTTGAGTATGGTTTCGGCATTTTGCTCGATAAGGCTAAGACCTTCATCATCGAGCACTTCGAATAGCGGAATTTTGCGTTCGATGTAAGGTGCTGATTTTGACACGGCATTTTCACGCGCCTGACGTTTGGCGGCTCGGCCACCACCACGTCGCCTTCTGGGTGCATCAGTCATAGAATTTTCGCCACTATTTAATCACTGATATTCTGCCCTACCGAGCCAAATTAAGAATTGCAGCTGGCGACCGCTAGCTAATGCACAGCGCCTCTCGAGCCGCACAAGAGCCGCCAAAAGGGGACTACTCTGAGCTGTTACAACAGCGAGCGGATTTGCTGAACAAACAGGGACTGACGCTTGGTTTGGATGCGGCGGGCATTGGGCTCGCGGACGGCTTTGATCGCTTCATCGTTATTCATGCCCATTTCCACCAGCAAACGGGCACCGATCATTCCCGTGCGACCCAGCCCGGCATAGCAATGCAGCGCCACACGTTCACCAATACGCAACGCGTGTCTGATTCGCTCGCCCTGAACAGCCCAGGCGTCTTCAAAATCCTGATCGGGAATTTCCATGTCAATAATTGGCAAGTGCAGCCACCAGATGCCGGCGTCGTTAAGGCGCTTGGGCAAGTCCTCCACTTTGTTTAACTTAAATTCGTGCGCCTCTATAAATGACACCACGCCATTAGCACCCCAGTTTTTCAGCTCGTCGATATCGACCGTCATGTGTTTTTTATTAACACCGTGAAGCTGATGTACTCGAACTCCCGGGCATGCAACCAGGCCCAGCGAACCGGCGGCGCCTGGAACCGATATAGTGTCGATGCTGTTTGGTTCGGGCATCCGCCCAATTCCGAAAACCATGGTTATATCCAACTGTTATGTGCTGGTTCGTGTCGCACGCATAGTAACGTATTGATATTCATCCGCGTGAAATACCCTCCATTAGCGTGAAATACCAATCTTCTTCAACACGCTAACCAGTTTTCTACGTACAGTCCTGAGCAAGGTAAATTTCGCCCGTCCAAAATGACTGCAAAAAATAAATGTGTTTAACATGGGTGTACTTTCACAACCGAAATCTTCTTTATAGGATGGAGGTTCGGCGCGCATAAGGTCATAGTACTTGCGTCCAGCTTCGCGATTACGCTGCGCTTCTGCCAAGTGTGCAAATGTCAAAGGCATGTAGCGATTAGCAGCGCGCTTTGAAAACCCGCTTTGATAGTAGTAGCAAGTTTGTTGGTCATAAAAACAGTAAACCGCAGCCAGTAAGCTCGGACCCAATGTAAATTGATGAACATCCACTTTGCCTGAATCAAACACCCGAGTGACAAGGCGTTGATGAAAATCCTTGAATTTCGTCGATGCAAAAACACTCTTTCGTGCTTTGTCCGACTGACGTTCATGATTAAGTTGCGCAAGTTGTGAAATGGCATGACTTAGTTCTGCGTGACTGGTAACCGATACTTGCTTTAATCCGCCATCTTTAACCAGGGCTCTGCGACTGCGCTCAATACGTTTGCGTCGCGAACTGCTGAACTTTGCCATGTGGGCTTGCTCATCACCGGCCAAGTCAACTCGATACCGGAAACCCACACTGCGCTCATGAACAAATAAGTCACTGCGCGCACGATAGGCTTGCACCAGCAAGGCATCATCCAATAAATACCTTAGCTCTACAGAACCCCATTCTGCGCATTCAGAGAGCCAGCCAACGGCAGCATCAGCCACCTGAGCTGAACAATTGGGATGCGCAATAATATCCAGGTACTCGGTCGCAACCTCATCCTCACGGGCTTCACCTGTACCCAAAAACATGAGCGTGCGCTTCAATGACAAACCATGTCGACGTGCATATAGCGGTAATAGGCCGACTAAAGTATCCCCGTGTGTGAAACGCACAAGATAAAGTCGATCGGATTGCTCCGAATAGACCTGCCACCACGTATAATGCCACTCCCAGCTCATGAAAAAGCAGGCAGAACCAGTTGCTGCGAATGCGCGCCATTCGTCCGCCATGGCGGCGAACTCTTGCGCATCGCTAATAACGGAAATCTGCAAATTCTGAGATGTCACACTCTGCAAATCCTGAGTTTTAACCATTTTATTCACAAACTACGGTACTCAAGCATGAACAACGTACTTGCCGACCGGCTGAAAGAATCACGAGTACTGCTTGCAGACGGTGCCACTGGTACCAATTTGTTCGGCATGGGGCTCGAAACAGGTGATTCTCCCGAGTTGTGGAACACGGACCACCCTGAGCGCATAACCAAATTGCACCAATCGTTTGTCGACGCTGGCTCAGATATCATTTTGACCAATTCTTTCGGCGGAACTCACTATCGTCTAGCGCTGCACAACGCGGGCCATCGGGTGGAAGAATTAAACGTCAGTGCGGCCCAAATAGCCCGGAAAGTGGCTGACGGTGCGTCAAGAAAAGTGCTTGTGGCGGGTTCTATTGGCCCAACCGGTGAAATTTTGGCACCCAATGGCCCTGTGTCCATTGAAGACGCGGCAGCAGCCTTCAGGGAACAGGCGCTGGCTCTTAAAAAAGGCGGTGTGGATATCATTTGGATTGAGACCATTTCCTCAGCCGAAGAGATTGAAGCAGCTGTTAAGGGCGTTGCTACACTGGACATGCCGATCGTGTACACCGTCAGTATAGATACCAACGGTCGTACTATGATGGGCTTAACCGCAGAAGACACAGTTCGTATCAGCACTAGCCTCAATACACATATAACCGCCGTCGGGACCAATTGCGGTGTTGGAGCCAGCGAGGTTGTCGCTGCTATCAAGAACCTGAGCATAGCTAGAGATTCTCTGGGTGTTCGTCCGGCCCTGGTTGCCAAAGCCAACTGCGGCATTCCTGAGTACATCGATGGGGAGATCGTATACAACGGCACGCCTGAGCTTATGGCCAGCTACGCTGCCATGGCAGCCAATGCTGGCGCATCAATTGTCGGGGGTTGCTGTGGTACCTCGCCAATGCATGTCAGAGCGATGCGCGATGCGATTGATCAATATCAGCCAGCAGCTACACCAACGCTCGAGGAAATTGCTGAGCAATTGGGTGAGGTGTCACAAGGTGCACGAGCCCAACTAGCTGGCGACCTATCAGTGGCTGGCGGTTCTGCCACAGGTAAAGGTGCGCGTAAATCACGACGTCGTAAAAAGCCACCCAGCAGCGACGCGTAAATTCAGGTAATCAAAGGCGTCAAATGAGTCAAGAGGTTAAACAGCTTGCACATGAACAGAATCCACTGGCGGCAAGCCTCACTTGGGATTGGCAAAAAGTAGCATCCGACACAGTAAACGATCTTGATGTTCTGGCATCGCTATTAGATTTGGATAGCATAGCCTTGGCGTCCGTCACCAGTAATACCGACTTTGCCCTGCGTGTACCTTTGCCCTTTGTGGCCCGCATGCAGCCGGGGAATCTGAACGACCCGCTGTTGTTGCAAGTATTGCCTCAAAAACGCGAAAACAGCAATCCAGCTGGTTTTAGTGATGACCCGCTGCAGGAACACCAATACAATGTTCGACCCGGGCTGGTTCATAAATATGCTGGGCGCGTACTGCTAACCGCGGCTGTTAGTTGCCCGATAAACTGCCGTTACTGCTTTCGACGTCATTTCCCCTACGAGTCTAATCGCTTGACACCAAAAAGTTGGGCGCCGGCGTTACAGTACGTTGCACAAGACGAAAGTATCAGGGAAGTGATTTTAAGTGGTGGAGAACCACTGTTTTTAAATGATCGAATGCTCAGCCAACTGCTCAACGAGATCGAGATGATCGATCACGTACAGATGATTCGCATCCATACTCGATTTCCAGTGGTTGTGCCTCAACGACTAAACAAAGCTTTGTGCAACAGACTGATTAGCTCGCGATGCAAGATTGCCATGGTTTTACATTGCAATCATCCAAACGAAATTAATGCGCATATGAAACAATGTTTACAAACACTGGTTTCAAGCCCAGTAACATTGTTAAATCAAAGCGTGTTACTTAAAGGCGTTAATGATAATGCAGCGACGCTTGTACAGTTGAGCCAGAAGCTTTATGACGCGGGGGTTTTACCTTACTACCTGCATGCAACTGACCCGGTTAATGGTGCAGCGCATTTTCAGGTGAGCGATACTCAAGCACGCAGTTTATCTGAAACACTAACCAACACTTTGCCAGGATATCTTGTACCAACATTGGTACGCGAGGTCAGTGGCAAGGCGGCAAAAACACGCTTGGCTTTCGAGTTTTAAGCGCGTGTTTTTAGCTGCATACTTTCTGTCACAAATTTACAATTTAACGTAAGTAATCGCGTAACGTTGATTGCCACGCAGTATAGGCGGGTTTGACTTGATATTTACTGTCCAGCAGCAACGGCCTGTTACCCGCACGCCATGAATAACGATCTGTGTAGCCCCAACTCTGCATGGCTTTACACGCTGACTGGGCCAAACAAATTTCTAATGCCCGGCGATAGATCTCTGCCTGCTTTTGCTCTTCACCTTCAGCGTCCTGAGCGACATCAAATTCGGTGATATAGATATCCAAGCCCAAATTAGCAAAACGCTGCAGGTTGTTTTTCATACCTTCAAAATCAGTAAAGTCAGTACGCAGGTGCATTTGAAAGCCAACACCATTGATCGGGGTACCTGCTTCGAGCTCACGCTTTAGCAAGTTGTACATGGCATCAGATTTAGTGTTTATCCACGATACGTCGTAGTCGTTGTACAACAAAATTGCGTTGGGGTCAGCCGCTTTGGCCATTTGAAAAGCTTCACGTATGTAGCCCTCACCCATACCACGAAACCAAATAGATTCGCGTAATTGACCGTCTTCATCGTTAATAGCCTCATTAACAACATCCCACACTTTTACACGTCCACGATAACGTCCTGCCAAGGCGCTAATGTACTCACTCATAATTGACCTGGCCTGTGAAGGGTCGGCAGATTGTACCCAGCCCGGCAGTTGTGCATACCAAATCAAAGGATGCCCGTGCAGCACCATGCCTTTTTCCATTGCATAGTTAGCAATAGCATCTGCATCTTCCCATCTGTAGACGCCACGTTGTGGTTGTATCCAACCCATCTTATGAGAGTTTTCAGGGGTGATCATATTAAATTCTTCACTCGCCATTTCCAGATACAACTGATTGTCAGCTATGTCTGCCGAATTTAATACAATCGCAAAACCCAACAGAAAATCTCTTTGTTCGGCCAGCACACGCAAACGTTCACCCGGGCGGTCAAACGTGGCGCGCTCAACTACGCTGACAGTAAAAGATTTTTCGTCAAACAGGTTTGCATCTTCACTGTCTGAGGCACGAAAGAAAAACGTATGGTCACCCAAGTCATTAGCATCGGTGGTCCAGACCACATCCCGAGATCCATCGCCGTTGTCAACAAACTGCGCGTCTGATGGCAGGTTTAAAGGTTGAAGATTTGGAACGGTAAAGTCCGGGTCTTTTGGAAAAACGACTTGATTCAGGGTATCCCCGACTCTTATAACCGGGTTGCTAATACCGTTTATGACAGGCGAGAAATTGACCGGTTTATTAGGATCGCGCTCAACCCTGATTCGGATAGTTTTATTAATACGCAATGTAGGGTCTTTAGAATCTATGGCAATAACATCCACAAAGGTATCACCCAGATTTATTGGAAATGGCATCCAGCGAAATGTTCGGGTACCGTCGCCATTATCCTGAAAGGAGGAATCAACCGGCATGCGATCAAGGGCTAAACCCGGTACTGAGCCATCCGCTGATGTGGCTCTCACCACCAGACTCAGTGACTGGCCAAGGAATACAAATTGATCGTTTAAATCAACAAATGCAAGGCTACTGTCGCCATTATTCGGCTCGTTATCTTCAACTGGATCGGCATTACCGGCATTCACTGTCAGCGTCACTGTCTGAGTGGTGTTGATGTTGGCGTCGGCTTCTTCAAATGCAACAAAGCTAAGCCGATGAGGGCCTGTCTGTCCAGCTGTTGGTGTCCAGCGAAACTGCCGCGTACCATCTCGATTATCATCAAAGCTTGCGCCATTAGGCAAGTTATTCAAACGCAACCCCGGTACCAGCCCTTCCGGATCGAAAGGCACAACTCTAAAATTAAATGTATCGCCAACCGTCACTGATCGATCTACCAAAGATTCAAATTCAGGAGGGCGATTACCAATTCCCGGCTCATTTTGTGACGATGATTCGCGGACTGTTATGACCATGCTGCGGCCATTACGAAGATTCTGGTCAACCGCATCGATTGCCTCAAAAGTAACCTTGTAAGTACCGAGCTGGTTTTGTTGCGGTAACCACTTGAAGGTTCGGGTTCCATCACCATTATCTGAGAACATTGCGCCGGCAGGAATATCAATCACACGCAGTCCGGGAACAACTCCGTCGGCGTCTCTGGGAACGATACGAACGCTCACTTGCTCCCCGACAGATACGCTAACATCTTGCAATGAATCAATAAGGGGTGCCTGATTTGCGAATACCGGCACAACAAAAAATAACGCGCCGAGAGATAAAATCGATTTACAACGTTGAAGAATTTGCATGAGATTTTTCTTAGTTTGCAGTAGTGCTACCTATTCGTAAAAGCAGGGATCAGGCCCAGATTGGCACCTTGGAGAACCGCTTTCAGCCTGAGAAAAGCACGATGTCAGCACAAATTTATCTATATTAATCAATATCTTAGTGGATATCGACTGTACAAGCTGCGCCTACATTGGCGAACGTTGCTATAGGTTTATTTGTGCGTTATTACCCAAAATGTACTCGCATGAGCATTGCCGTTAGCTACAATTCGCGCAGCGCCAGACAGGCAACCTTAAGAAGATCAAACACATCATTATATGAACGCTGTACTGAACAAAAATTTTCTCCCGAATTTAATCGCACTGGCCATTATCGGCTTGAGCTTTGCGTTTGCAGACCCGCTAAAAGCTATTTTGCTGAGCACCGGCTTGTTCGCACTCTCAGGCGCATTAACCAATTGGCTGGCTGTGCATATGTTGTTTGAGCGTGTACCAGGACTCTATGGTTCTGGCATCATCGTCTTGCACTTCGAACAATTTAAAGCGGGCATCCTGCGCATGGTGCAAGAGCACCTGATTAACCGGGACAGAGTGGATAAAGTCCTTAGCGGCCCTGAAGGGAACCTGACCATAGATTTACAACCCATCATTGCAGGCATAGATCTGGATGTGGCTTACGATCAGTTGGTTGAAACGGTTATGGAGTCCTCGTTCGGCGCTATGCTGGGCATGCTCGGAGGGGATAACCCTTTAGAAGGTATGCGTGACCCGTTTAAGCGTCGAATGGGAAAATACCTGGAAGATGCTTCTCAATCTCCACGATTTCAGAAAATACTGAATCAGCAAATTTCCAATGTCACCAGCAGCGAACAATTTATGACAAGGCTTAATGCGATCTTGCAGGCCAGACTCGATGAGCTGACACCCGAAATGGTTCGCGACATTATGCAGCAAATGATTCGCAAACACCTTGGTTGGCTTGTCGTCTGGGGGGGTGTTTTCGGTGGTCTTATTGGATTGGCGGCGGGTCTTGTTAGCGCTTTCGTTTAGGCTGGGTCGGCTTTGACCTCGCTTGCCCGCACACTATTTTTTAAGTGGGTGTTTTGCACGCAGGGGTACGCCATCGAATTCGATAGCATCCCAACCGGTTTCCATAAATTGACGAATATTAGGATGACTATCGCCGTCAGGATTTTTTAAAACTTCCGCTCTGTAGTACGCACCAAAGCATGCCAGAGTTTGCTCGTCATTTAGATCGTGCAAACGCGCAAACGCAAATAATTTGCACGATCCGGTGTTTTGTCCCGCTTCGCTTACAAGGTTGTGATTACGAAAACTGGTAGGCACATACGTATACAGACTATTGATCAGCGCAATAACATCGGGAAACTCAACCATTTCGGGTTGTGTTTCCAAACGATTTAGAAAAAATTCGAGTTCCATAGAAACTGCTACTTACTTAACCAACTCAAATGGTAGCAGTTTTAATAGGTCTGGGCTAACTCGGCCTTGTGAAGCTTTGCAGCATCAGGGAAATTCTTTTTGTAATCAATTGCATCTACCGCTGCTATGGCGCATAAATTTACAATGCCGCGCACCGTCGTCGACTCAGTTACCACGTGAGCAGGCCTTCTCAACCCCATAAGAATTGGTCCAACAGGCAAACCCTCACTAACGGTTTTGACAAAATTATAGGCGATATTAGCCGCGTCGAGATTTGGCATAACAAGCAAATTCGCACTGCCTTGAAAGCTGGCATTAGGAAATATTCGATCTCTGGTTTCCTGAGATAAAGCCGCGTCTGCGTGCATCTCACCTTCAACAGACAAGTTGGGATGATTCTTGGCAAGAATACCGCGTGCTTCACGCATTTTTTGAGCACTCTCGTTATTGCGAGAACCAAAATTAGAATGTGATAACAATCCAATTTTGGGCACCATGCCAAAGCGGGTAACAATATTGGCAGCCATCACAGCTGTTTCCGCAATTTCTGCAGCACTGGGATTTTCGGTTACATGCGTGTCAGTTAAAAACACAGTACCTGAATTGAGGATCATCAATATACAAGCTGAAATATCTGATACCTCATCTTGAATCCCGATAATGTCGCACAAGTAACGTAAGTGTCTGGCGTAGGCACCTTGGGTTCCGCATACCATGGCATCCGCTTCAAAGTTATTAACCAGCAATGCGCCTAAAGCGGTGTTTCGTGATCTTATAACGTTTGAAGCATATTCCGGGGAGACCCCCTGCCGCTGCATGGAGCGATGATAGATATCGTGGTGACGATCATAGTCAGGATTATCATTGGGGTCGAGTACATCAAACCCCTCGCCTATGGTTAAGCGCAAGCCCAGAGATACGATCTCCTCTTCGATGGTTTGTACGCGACCCAACAACAAGGGCCGACAGATAACATCATCGACCAGAATTTGAGTTGCATTTAACACCCGCGATGACTCACCTTCAGCCAGTACCACTGTTTGCATATTCGCCTGAGCTCGTTCAAACACAGGTTTCATGACTAAACCAGAACGAAATACAAAATCATTGAGCTTTCGATGGTAAGCATCGAAATCAGTTATTGGTCGTGTGCAAACACCGCTATCCATTGCGGCTTTAGCGACCCGCGGGGGAATCTCGATCATGAGTCTGGGGTCGAAGGGTTTGGGTATCAGGTATTCACGACCAAATCGAAACGGCTGACCTCCATAGGCTGCAGCCACTACATCGGACGCTTCCTTGGTAGCAATATCGGCAATCGCTTCCACACAAGCGGCCTGCATCTGGGCGTTTATTTCGGTTGCCCCTACATCTAAAGCGGCTCTAAATAAAAACGGAAAGCAAAGTACATTGTTAACCTGGTTTGGAAAATCGGAGCGCCCTGTGGCTATCACTGCATCGTCACGCACTTTGTGCACTTCATCCGGGCTGATTTCGGGGTCTGGATTAGCCAGCGCCAGTATGAACGGGTTTGGTGCCATCCGCGCAACTTGTTCACCAGTCAATACGTTAGGAGCAGATAAGCCCAAAAATATATCGGCGTCAGTGATACAGTCGCCAATTACTCGTGCATCAGTTTGTCTTGCATACACAGCTCGATATTCATCGAGCTCGTCAAGTCTTCCGGAATGAATAACACCATCGATATCACACACAGTGATGTTTTCTTTTTTCAGCCCCATGAACACCAGCAGGTTTAAACAGGCAAGAGCTGCAGCTCCGGCACCAGAGCACACCAGGCGAACATCGTTGAGCTTCTTATCAACTAATCTCAAGCCATTACGAATAGCCGCAGCGACAACAATGGCCGTGCCATGCTGATCATCATGAAACACCGGAATGTTCATACGCTCGCGCAATTTTTTTTCTATTTCAAAACATTCAGGCGCTTTGATATCTTCCAGGTTGATACCGCCAAATGTGGGTTCCATGAGCGAAACCGCGTCAACAAATCGATCGACATCGGTTGTGTCCAGTTCAATATCAAACACATCGACGTTGGCAAACTTTTTAAATAAAACGGCCTTACCTTCCATAACAGGTTTTGATGCCAGCGCACCAATAGGCCCAAGACCTAATACAGCTGTGCCATTGGTGATGACCGCTACCAAATTAGCCCGCGCGGTAAGCTCACCCACCTGCATTGGGTCTTTGACAATTTCTCGACAGGCTGCGGCTACCCCCGGGGAATAAGCCAACGCCAAATCGCGTTGGTTAACCATGTTTTTTGTGGCGCTTATCTCAAGCTTGCCAGCGACTGGATAACGATGATAGTCAAGCGCATCTTTGTCTAGTTTTTTGCTCATTTTTCCAGGTTCATCTTTGGCAGCTCACTATTATGATGCACATCTTAATATGTACATCTCTATGTAATCACTTATACACGTTCATCCATAACCGTTATGTTGTAGAATTAGGTCTTGTGCTTTGCGATCTTATGGTTATGGGCTGAGTAGCTTATCGATCACAGCACGATTAAATGCGCTACACACAGCAATTAGCGATGCGGAAACAATGTTGCTGTTAAGCGCGGCACCATAACGAGTCTCACCTTTACCCGCTTGTATCTCAAAATAACAGGCACTTTGCGCATCGGCACCAGCTCCTGTAGCGTGCTGATGGTAATCAACTACCCTAAAGTCCACATTAAAGTGACTGGTTAAAGCCTGCACAAACGCATCAACCGGTCCGTTACCCTGACCGCTTATTTCAATTTCTTCGCCTTTGTACTTAACCATCGCAACAAGATCACGAATAGAGTCATTGTGCTTGTCTTCGGTGCTGGTGTGCTTGATAAATTCAAGTGGTGAAGTTGCATCGATAAATGCACTGTCAAAGGCACTTCTGATAGATGCAGAGTCAACTTCTTTACCGGTTTTTTCACTGATGTCCTGTACCACTTTACTGAATTCTATTTGCAGTCGACGCGGCAGCTCCAGGCCGTAGTCCCGTTCCATGATAAAAGCGACACCGCCCTTACCTGATTGGGAATTCACTCTGATAACGGCCTCATAGGTTCGGCCAAGGTCAGCTGGATCAATGGGCAAATAAGGCACTTCCCACTTTAAAGAGTTACTCGATCGCATAGCCGAAAAGCCTTTTTTGATGGCATCCTGATGCGAACCGGAAAATGCGGTAAACACCAGTTCACCTGCATAAGGATGACGTGGATGCACGGGCAGCTGATTACAATACTCAACCGTTCGCATCACGTCGTAAATATCAGAAAAATCCAAATTTGGTTCTACGCCTTGTGTGAACATATTTAAAGCAAGAGTAACTATGTCAACGTTCCCGGTACGTTCACCATTGCCAAACAAAGTACCTTCAACGCGATCACCACCGGCCATCAACGCTAATTCTGTTGCCGCTACTGCGCAGCCACGATCGTTGTGAGGGTGCAAACTGATAACGACACTGTCGCGATATTTTATGTTGCGTGCGAACCATTCAATTTGATCTGCATGAATGTTAGGCGTTGACATTTCTACCGTTGCGGGCAAATTCAGTATTGATTTGTTGTCAGGTGTGGGCTGCCATACCTCATTCACTGCATCGCAGACCTCAACGGCGTAATCCATTTCTGTCCCGGTAAAACTTTCTGGTGAATACTGAAACTGCCATTGAATGTCAGCGTATTTTTGCGCGCATTCAGCAACCATCTGTGCACCATTCACAGCGATCTGTTTGATGCCATCTTTATCCTGTTTAAACACCACCCTGCGTTGCAATTCGGACGTGGAATTGTAAAGATGCAAGATGGCTTGCCTGGCACCTTTCAACGATTCGAAGGTGCGTTCAATTAATTCGCGGCGCGATTGCGTTAACACCTGCAAGGTGACGTCATGCGGGATCAAATTGTTATCAATAAGATGGCGGATAAAGTCGAAATCAGTCTGAGAAGCTGCCGGAAACCCCACTTCAATCTCTTTAAATCCCACAGCAACCAATAAGTTAAACATGCGCAGCTTTCGCTCACTGCCCATCGGTTCGATCAAAGCCTGGTTACCATCACGCAAATCAACGCTGCACCAGATGGGCGGTTCCACGATGGTCTTTGAAGGCCATGTGCGATCTGGCAAAGTTATTGGGGCAAAGGGAGGGTATTTATTCGTTGGATCAATTTTCATAATGCATTGCTCATTTATTGGAGGACCACAAAGTAGAGGTATTGGCTGTGCTGGGGTGGCTATAAGCTGCGCGCGCACAAACGCACAGCAGCCAGGTAAGTCGAGTCAGACCGACATCAATGGCGGCATTAATTGCAGGGATGACTACACGTTGAGTCGCCTCTATCGCTGTAAAGATCGCCGTTAAGATCGCCGTTAAGATCGTCGAAAGAATTGCTGTAAGGATGGTCGAACAGGGAACGCTAAAGATACAGCCAAGAAAGCAGGCAGGTTTTTGGTTTTGGTACGGCGTTGACATGCTGATCTCACGTTTTTTGCCAGTACTGTTTAAAAAATAGACTGGGCTTGATATAACTAATGACTTTGCCCGATGTTTCGGACCCGGCTAGCGTCGCTCTCCCGACTCCCTGAAAGGGGCCGGGTGCATAAGCAGCAGGAGTTGTACGTGAGTCGTCATGGGTAAAGAGTAACCATCCAGTGGCATCTGGTCAAGGCTTGTCCTCATCAGATTCAGGTTGAATTTCAAGCAGCGGCCTGATTAGCTTCTCTAAACCATTGGCTTTGATCTCGTAAACCAGCGCCATTTGCTCTCCAAGCCGCCCCTTCGGGAAACCTTGCTGTTTGAACCAAACCACGTACGGCTCGGGCAGATCGATCAATCTGGTGCCCTCGAATTTTCCAAACGGCATTCGCAGCCCTGCCGCCTTAAGGACTTCTTCGGACAAAAAATCGAAATCAATGCTCATTTAATATCAGACCTTTTGAATATCAGACCTTTTGAATATCAGACCCTTAGAATTTCAGACCGTTGTAATATCAGACCCTTTCAATTTCAGACCGTTGTAATATCAGACCCTTTGAATTTCAGACCGTTTAGATATCAGAGCCATCTGATATCAGCCCCTTCAGGTCAGAATCACCTTATGCCAGACTTGACGAATCTGAGACTCTTCGGGTTTTCGACCCCTGAATTTTAGACTCAATGATGGTCAGGGGCTCTGCCATGCTTTGGGTCCAGTTTATCTGATTCTGCCGAAACAGCCTGAGGCCCACCTGTCATGCGCAGGTTTCGAGTGCGTAAAACCGGTTGCGTCACCGATGTAACAAGCTCGCGCCACATAAACAATAAGCCCGAAAATACAATAATGGATGAACCAATAATCACGTTTCTATCTATTGATTCGTTAAAAACCAAGGCCCCATACAAAATAGCCCAAAGCATTTGGCTGTATTGCAGCGGGGCAATATATTGAGCTTCAGTGCTTCGGTAGGCGTTAATGAGCAGCATTTGCCCCAACACACTAATTAGACCGACGGCACACACTTTTGCAAGGGCGATACCCGGCATTGGCTGATATACCCACAGCACCAAAAAACCGCTGACAACAATATTGGTCAGCATTGGGTACAGCATTAATGTAACGCTGTGTTCGCGCGCACCAATTTTTCTGGTTATAACTGCAGAAAAAGCCACACACACTGCGGCTAAAAGAGCGGCAAGGTGTCCGGCCGTTAGCGCCATAGTGCTTGGACGTAGTACGATAAAAATACCGGCCAAGCCAAGTAAAATACCTATCCAGCGTATTAATTTGACGTGTTCTCCCAACAGTGGGATGGAAAGCAAGGTGATCAGTACCGGTGCAGAAAACAGCAGCGAGTAAACCTGCGTCATCGGCAAATTGCCGAATGCATAGAACACACTCAATAACGAACCAACTGTGAATAAACAGCGCAGTGCAATAAGCCCTGGCAGGTTCGGTCTCAAGGAAATTTCCTGCTTACCCAGCGCCAGAACAAAAACGAATGGCACGAAGCTAAACAGTACGGAAAAAAATACGATTTGAAACACCGGTACACCGCTGATACTTTTTATTAAAGCGTCGTGCAGACTAAATAATGAGAAAGCTGCCAATGCCAGCCCTACCCCTCGAAATGTAGCTGATGGTGATAATCGTGTACTCATACCCGTGATGGCTGCTTATTAGTTATAGTGTTGGTGTCGCCTGACTTCAGGCGGCTTATCTATTGGTGATCAACTTTAAAGGTATTAATATGCGACTCATCGCACCACTTATTATCGCACTGTTTGGAGCAGGCATTGGCATTCTGATTTGCAGGCTTTTTGTCAGAAGTTGGTTAGCTTATCCTCTCGCCGCCGCAATTGGCGCCGTAAGTGCTTTTGCAGGAATGATACTTCGGGATGCGCTCGACGCAACACTCCTGACATCTAATCAATTCGGGGATATGTTAGCTGCAGCGATGCTAAGCTCATTGGTTGTTAGCATTGTGGCAAATGTGGTCACCAGTTTTATCTCACCTCGTAATAAAACGGATAAAGACTGAGTGGCGCAACAAAGCGCGAAGCCTGACCGCACAGATAATGCACTGAGAACAGGTACGAAAGAATCGAGTACCGAGATACAGGTACTGTGAATTAATTACCGAGAAATGAAGCAACAAGAAATGGACTAATAGAAATTGATTTGTAAGGATTGATTTATAAGGATTGATTTATAAGAATTGATTTACAAAAATCGTTTTACAAGAGTTGATTTACAAGCATTGATGTGCAAGAACTGGTCCCGAGAAATCAGCAGTACTGAACAAGGGCACTCTCAAGCGGTTTCGTACTTTCCAAATAGTTCGTTCAGGCGACCTACCAAATAACGGAGACTAATAGGCTTTGCCATACACTCAGTCCGGTCAACCTGTGCTGACCAGGTTTCCAGATCAGCCTCATCCTGGTCAGTGACTAAAAACATGGCCGGTGCGCGTGAACGAAACTGTTCCTTAATGGTATCGATTAATTGCTGACCATCCATCTTGACCAGGCCATTATCTGTGATGAGAACGTCGTACATGTTTTCGCGAAGCATGCCAAGTGCTACATCACCACTGAGCGCCGTATCCACTTCATAGCCATTGCGATCGAGCGTCAGTTTCATCACTCGCAACACATGTGCTTGATTATCGACCAACAAAATACGCTTCATTTGAGTCGCTGCCGGCGCTCTTTTATCAAATGAATTCTCTTGCGGATAGAATTCTGATTGTTGTAAATTTGCAGCCATGTTTTCTTTCTTGCTTCGGTAAACTTATTGTATAACTTCGTTACAGCTGTATTAACGGTCGACAGACGTATCAACTTAAATCGACGTTTGATGATATCCAAATCTATGCGTCGCAAATTACTGCTTACGCGGAGCAATTCGCATTGACATCTTTAAAATGAGATTTGGTACCCAATAATGCAGCTCAAGAATTTAATAACGCGAAAGGGCTCCATGATTAACGTGTACCTGGTACGCCACGGCCAAGCGTCAGCCGGAACCGATAACTACGACCGACTATCACCCGTGGGTATTCGCCAGGCGCAGCTTCTGGGAGACTTTTGGAAACAACAGGATTTTAATATCGATGCAGCGTTTAGCGGCACCTTACAAAGGCAGCAGCACACCGCCGAGCTCGCGTTAGCGAGTGTCAGTAAGGCTCCCAAACTCATTACACAAGAGGCACTCAACGAGTACGATCACGCATCCATCGATCACTTGTATGGCAATGGCTTAAACAGTGATCTTGCTTTGGATTTTACGTTTAATCAATACCTGGACATCATGACTCGCTGGCGTGACGCGGGAGAGCGTCATTCTGACAAAACCATGAGTTGGCAGACTTTTTCTATGCTAGGTTGGAATGCCTTGCAAAAAACCGTTGCGTCTCATGAAAAGCAAGACGCAAACTTGGTGTTTTTTACGTCCGGTGGTGTAATCGCCAGTATCGTAATGCACACGCTAGAGCTTAAATTTGATTTTGCTATGCGCAGTCTGTGGCAGACACGCAACGCATCGATTACCAGATTATTGTTCGATGAGTTTGGCGCCTGCGTGGTTAATAAAAATACCATTCCCCACCTGGAGCTGCACTTCGATCCAACCCTCGACACACAAATATAGAACCCTCAAATAGAACCGTAGGCGCGGATTAACGGGGATTAATGGGGACGGAGGGATTTAATATTGACCACAATTGCTTTGTGGTCAATATTAAATCCCTCCGTCCCCATTAATCCCCGTTAATCCGCGCCTACGGTCAGGTGAAAGGTCAAGCGGTGGTGTTCAAGCGTCGGAAGGCAGTACCATTTTCATCGAACAGATGACAGTCACCTTCAGGTATAGCAATATCAACCGTGTCTCCACTACCGGTAGGGTCAAGACCTGAGCGTTGCACAACAAAGTTATCCAAACCACCACTGCGGCCATACAGAAAAGTGCTGCCACCCAGTCGCTCGGCTACATCTACTTCCATTGGTATGGAAAAACCACCAGAAGCTTTATCAAGATCTTCTGGACGTATGCCTAACGATATAGCGGAATTAGGCGTGCCCGATGAGGCGTCTACTGGTATGGTCGCCGTCGTGCCATTCGCCAGCTCAATAACCGCTCCAGTAGCAGAGCCCTCTAACAACTTTGCGTCGAGAAAATTCATTCGTGGCGACCCTATGAATCCTGCCACAAAAATATTATCTGGCTGATGATATAACTCGAGTGGTGAACCTACCTGCTCTACTTTGCCGGTACGCAACACGACTATTTTGTCGGCCATAGTCATGGCTTCCACTTGATCGTGGGTAACATAAATCATGGTTGCACCCAACTGCTTGTGCAATCGCGCAATTTGCAATCGCATTTCAACTCTTAATTCAGCGTCGAGATTCGACAATGGCTCATCGAACAAAAATACATCGGGGTCGCGAACAATGGCCCGACCTATCGCAACACGTTGACGCTGCCCACCCGAAAGATTTTTAGGCTTGCGATCTAGAAGTTGATCAAGCTGCAGTGTTTCTGCGGCTTTAGAGACTTTTTCATCAATGATGTTTTTATCCACGCCATTCATGCGAAGACCAAAACCCATATTTTCTGCGACGCTCATGTGTGGGTATAGCGCGTATGACTGAAATACCATGGCTATACCTCGATCAACAGCAGCGACGTCGGTTACATCACGGTCCTGAATGTGCACCTCTCCATCGCTTAACTCTTCCAGGCCAGCTACCATCCGCAAAAGTGTGGACTTGCCACAACCAGAGGGCCCGACAAACACAATAAATTCACCGCTGTCCAGCTTCAAATCGATGCCATGGATGACAGTCACGTTACCGTAACGTTTAATCGCATTTTTAAATTCAACATTAGCCATAGGGATCATCACCAAAAAAAAGTAAAATTACGCAATAAAAAAAGCCAATTACGCAATGTTCGAGTTTAGTTAATGCTGGAATCCATAGAGCCGCCAGCTCTTGGCGCAAGACGCCTCGACACTTCGGCAGCTGCCGCTATCAGCGGCTCTTTCCATTGCACTAATTCGTCAACGCCGACTCTAAAAGTAGGTGCTGTAATACTTATTCCAGCGATTGCCTGACCACCATGATCAACAATAGGGGCTGCAATGCTGTTGGTTCCTAAAAAATTTTCTTCCAAATCTAATGCATATCCTCGTTTACTGATCAACGCTAAATCTGTGTGCAATTCAGGCAAGCTGGTCACTGTATTGGGTGTGTAACGAGCAAAAGATATTCTTGAAATGATGTCTTTTTGTTGCTGAGCGTCACACCACGCCAGCATCACTTTACCTGTTCCCGAACAATAAACCGGAGACTTGTTACCAACACTTATCGACAAGCGCACGCTTTGTGTGCTCTCAACATGATCTATGACAACCACATGTGTATCTGCATGCACTGCAATCTGAACAGTCTCGCCTGTAAGAGCACTTAGCGCTAAGAGCTGATCACGTGCCAGCATACGAATATCGGACCGAGTCCAGACTCGATTCGCCATTTCAAGAATACGGTATCCAGCGTTGTAACTTAAAGCACGTTTATCAAACAGCACAAATCGTTCATCGATAAGATCATTGAGCATCCTGTGCAAAGTGGCTTTGGGCAAACCCGAACGTTCCTCTACTTCAGCAAATCGCAGTGGGCCTTCAGTCACCAGCAAATCCAGCAGTCGAATAGCTCTTACCACACCGCCGACTTGTTTTTTTTTGGGCGGCTCGTTGTTCTCCTTATTTTGATTTGTTGATTTTCGATGCTTATTTGAATTGACACTCATTGCTATCAGCTTTTATAATTTTGGAACATTGTTCCATTTTTTGCACCTATGTGCAAATCTGGTCTCCAGCTCCAAGGCCCACTATCTGCTCAATGCCAAATTTGCCCACTTATCTAAGACTTGACGGCAATTCATCAAGTTTAGTTATAACCAACCCGGCTACTGGCCCGGCTCTGACGTGGTTTGGCGATCGCTTGCAAAGCGAACTCACCGATGACATGTTGTCTTGCCACGACGATGCGGCCCATGCATTCGCAACTCTGGATGCCCGTGCACCGCTAACGTTATTCCCACAAAGTTCAACAGGTTACATGGGCTCGGCTGGGTTGATCGGGCATCGAGAGCGGTCTGGTAGTGCAAGTCATTTGATCTGCACTGAGACAAACGAAAAAGACGACGTACTTACTCTTACTTATAAGGACACATCACAGGAGCTGATGCTGGTTAAAACCATTGCGCTGGATACGCAAAGCGATGTTGCCAGCATTACTACAACATTAACTAATCTGGGCACCGATGACTACCACGTCACCTGGTTAGCAAGCGCCACGATTCCTCTGGCCAATCATATTTCTGAACTCATCTCGCAACATGGTCGCTGGGGGATGGAAAATCAAAACCATCGACGTGGCATTGGACCTGGTCGGATTGATATAAGCAATCAGCACGGTCGAACCGGACACGCTCACACGCCCAATCTAATTTGCGCAAGCAACGATATCACCGTCGATAATGGCGACAGCCTTTTTTTCCACCTTGGATGGAGCGGAAACTACAGCCTGAGGGTAGAACGTCTGCACGACGGGACCGGCTATGTGCAGGCAGGCGTGTTACTGCAGCCCGGAGAGGAGGTTATCAGCAGTGGAGAGTCATTGCATTGTCCACCAGCCTACTTTACTAAAGGCACAGGATTAAACCAATGTACGCAGCGTTTTCATCGGTATGCACGAAACAATATACTGCCCGACTGGACTCGTCTGCCGCGCCCTATACACGCTAATAGTTGGGAGGCGATGTACTTTGACCTTAACGACACAGATTTAAACGCACTGGTAGATGCTGCAGCCAAAATTGGCGCTGAGCGATTTATTCTCGACGATGGCTGGTTTAATAACAGGCGCTCAGACAACGCAGGACTTGGCGACTGGCTGGTCGATAAAACTGTTTTTCCCGATAGCCTTGCGCCGTTGGTAAAACATATCCGTTCACACAATATGCAATTTGGATTGTGGTTTGAGCCGGAAATGGTCAACCCCGACAGCGCACTGTACCGCGAACACCCGGATTGGGTTTTACATCACAGTGATATCGAAACACCATTAGCACGTAACCAATTGGTATTGGATGTCGCTAACAAAACGGTTGCTGACCATTTGTTTAATCACATTGATCAACTGGTTAGCGAGTATAAAATCGATTACCTGAAATGGGACATGAATCGCGACTTAGTGTTACCCGGAGATGGCAAAAATAGTCGGGCGAACAAACAACCACCAGCGGTTTACGCGCTAATGCAAAGGCTCGTTGATGCACATCCCAAGCTGGAAATTGAAACCTGTGCCTCTGGTGGTGCTCGTTGCGACTTTGGTGTGCTCAGGCAAACTGGGCGTGTATGGACATCAGATAACATCGACCCCATCGCGCGAGCCAGTATCCAGCAGGGCTTTACGCGGTTTTTTCCACCTGAAATTATGGGTGCACATGTCGGGCACTTGCACGCTCATCTAACCGGTCGGAGTACAAATTTGCACACGCGTGCAATCGTTGCACTGCAAGGGCAATTTGGCTTCGAGCTCGATGCTCGCGTACTTGACGAATCTGATGTCGCTACACTTCATCATTACACGCTGATTTATAAAGAGCATCGGTCCTGGTTAGCCAATGCAACCTATTGGCAACTGCCGACAGCTTATGATCAACTTTATGCAAACTGCCTGGTGGCCGAGTCAATGGACGAGGCTCTGATTAGTGTTGTCGTATTGGATAGTCTGCAAGCCACCCGCCCAGGCTGCCAACGCTTACGCGGCTTAAAGCCAAATAAGCGTTACCGTATAACGCTACTGAGCAGCAACATCGAACAACTGGTGCCGTTTAATAAAGTGATGCCTGAATGGTGCACTAATGGCAGTACCAGCACTGGTGAATTGCTCGCTAACATTGGGCTATCGTTACCCGTTATGCCGCCGCAATCGGCATTGCTGGTGCACTGCGCTCTGGAGCATACCTGAGGTGAGTAGCACACTAATCAAGGGATTTAACCTGGAACGCCTGCTGGTGCGGTTCGGTGAAAAATTTGGCGGACCGGAATCTACCGTTCAGCAATTTTTCGCACCTGGTCGCGTTAATCTGATAGGCGACCACACTGATTACACCGGTGGCTATGCATTTCCGTGTGCCATTGACAGCGGTAGCATGCTGCTCATTCGCCGCACACAAAACAAACGATTTGGTTTTGCATCCACCAATTTCGATATGTTCGCGCAATTGTCGATTGAGCAGATAAGCCAAACCTATGGTGACAACTGGATTAACTATCCGCTGGGTATTGTTGACCAATTTGTCAAACGCGGTTTTGATATTGACGGTATTGATTGCCTGTATTCAGGCAATGTACCTAATGGCGCTGGCTTAAGCTCATCAGCCTCAATTGAAGTCGTCACCGCTTTTGCTATTAACGAAATTTTCAATTGTGGTTTGTCCTTACTTGAATTAGTCAAGATGTCACAAGCGGCGGAAAACGATTTTGTTGGAATGCAATGCGGCATCATGGATCAATTCGCCGTTGCTATGGCCAAATCAGATCATGCCCTTCTCCTTAATTGTGAAACCTTGGAGTATCGACAAGTACCCTTGAGCCTGCAAGATCATGCGATCGTATTAGCCAATACCAATCAACGTCGCGAGCTCAATGAATCTGCTTATAACGAACGCGTTGCCGAATGTGCGCGTGCACTGGCTCTTATACAAACCCGCTTACCCATAAAAAACCTGGGTGAGCTTGAAGTGAAAGACCTTGAAGAGCACCAATCTCTATTTTCTGAGGACCCAACAGCGCTACTGCGTGCCCAACACGTCACCTCAGAGAACGCCCGTGTGCACGCCGCGGTGCCAGCGTTAGAGCAAGAACGACTCGACACATTTGGCCAGCTCATGAATGCATCGCACGACTCACTGCGCGACTGTTTCAACGTGTCCAGCGAGCCGTTGGATCATTTAGTCAGTGCGGCACGAGCGCAATCGGGCGTGCTGGGTAGCCGATTAACCGGCGCAGGATTTGGCGGCTGCACAGTTAATATCGTTGAAAAAGCGCGTTGCGATGACTTTGTTGCAAACGTCGGCGCTATCTACCAACAGCGAACTGGACTGACGGCTGACTTTTACACGATCTTGCCCAGTTCAGGGGTACAGCAGGTACACACATGAGCGCAAATTGGCAAAGGCGATGGCAACCATTGTTGCAGCAGTGGGTGATAATTTCGGCAACCACAGCTGCGCGACCTTGGTCGGGGGCTATAGAAAAACCCCGCACAACAAAACAGGCTGTGCACGACCCCGAATGTTATCTGTGCCCTCGCGTTCAACGGGCAGCCGGTACGATCAACCCTGATTATCACGGTGTGTATGCTTTCGACAATGATTTTCCTACGCTGTCATCGCGTGCACCATCGACGCAAAGCAATGACGATGTATTGCAAACGTTTGCCCCGGCGCACGGCCGTTGTCGTGTTCTGTGTTGGTCTGAAAAACACAATGACACGCTAGCCAGCTTATCGCCGGAAAACATGAAACGCGTAGCCCAACTTTGGAAAGATGAATACGTTTCGCTGCGCACCGAACCTGACGTTGCGCAAGTATTGATATTCGAGAACAAAGGTGTCGAGATTGGTGTATCCAATTTGCATGCGCACGGACAAATTTATGCACCCAGCTTTGTTACCGACACAGCTGTGTCCATGCGGGAAGCTCAAGCTAATTATGCACGAAGCAACCAGGGCCAGTCGCTGATGCAAAACATGCGCGCATCCAAGCATGTGCAAAGTGAATTGCTTGTGGAGCAAAATGAGTATTGGTCTGTGATTGTGCCGTATGCGGCGCGTTTCTCTTACGAGACTTGGATAGTGCCCAATCGGCACTTAAACTCACTGGCCGACACATCCAAAAGTGAGTTGGATGAATTGGCAATCGTTTATCAACGCCAGGTGCAGCGTTACGACTTGCTGTTCCAACGTTCTGCACCCAATATCACGCTATTGCATAATGCGCCCTGCGATGATCACGCAAGCAACCAGCACTGGTGCTTTCACCTGGCGTTTCATCCTCCACTGCGCGATGCAGAAAAATTAAAATTTTTGGCAGGCTTTGAATCCGGTAGTAACAATATTGTAAATCCGCTCATGCCTGAAGATGCTGCTGCCGCCTTACGTTCGATACCGTTAAGGTCGGTAAGAGATACTCAATCATGAAAACCGGTGTTTGCTATTACCCGGAACATTGGCCAGAGTCGCAATGGGCCAAAGATGCACAGCATATGCGCAGCTTGGGTTTATCAATGGTTCGCATCGGCGAATTCGCGTGGAGCAAACTAGAGCCGAAAGCCAACGACTATCAGTTTGACTGGCTTGATCGAGCCATTGAAACACTACACGATGCAAAGCTTGAGGTTATATTGGGTACACCCACAGCTACGCCACCTGCATGGCTAATCAGGAGTAACCCTGACATATTGGCCGTGGATGAGAACGGAACAACACGCGGGTTCGGATCCAGACGGCATTACTGCTTTTCATCACAGCCCTACCGAGAGCAATGTGCACGCATCGTCACCCAATTAGCGCAACGTTATGGGCAGCACCCTGCAATATCAGCCTGGCAGACAGACAATGAGTACGGGTGTCACAGCACCAGCATTAGCTATTCGCTTGCTGCACTCACAGCGTTTCAACAGTGGTGTCAACAAACCTATTTAAATATTGATGTGTTGAATAAAGCATGGGGAAACGTATTTTGGAGTATGGAATACAACGACTTTTCCCAAATAGGTTTGCCCGTTGGCACAGTCACAGAATCAAACCCGGCGCATCGACTCGCCTACTGGCGTTTTTCTTCCGAGCAAATTAAATCTTTTAATCGATTGCAGGTAGATATCATTCGTCAACACGCACCGGGCCGGGACGTCGTGCATAACTTCATGGGTAATTTTGTAGAGTTTGATCATTTTGAAGTTGCTGATGATCTTGATGTGGCTAGTTGGGACAACTATCCATTGGGTTTTCTCACCCGCGATGGAACCAACTTCGACGATCAACGAACATACTTACGAACCGGTCATCCCGACTCATCATCATTTCATCATGACTTGTATCGGGCTTGCGGCAAAGGTCGTATGTGGCTAATGGAACAACAACCAGGTCCTGTGAACTGGGCGCCCTATAACCCTGTGCCACTGCCCGGCATGGTTCGCTTGTGGGGCTGGGAAGCCTTTGCTCACGGCGCAGAAGTCGTGAGTTATTTTCGTTATCGTCAAGCACCGTTTGCGCAAGAACAAATGCACGCAGGCTTATGCCTGCCCAATGGTGATGAAGATGATGCAGCGACTGAAGTAAAAGTGCTGGCAGACGAGATTAAACTAATTGAACATATCGACCACAACATGCAACTGGCAGAAGTTGCACTGGTGTTTGACTACGCTGGCGACCAGGCTGCACGCATTCAGCAACCAGATGGGCAACATTACGACCCATTAGTTTTTACCCAACGTGTCTACTCTGCCACAAGGCAGCTTGGAGTCGCTGTGGACATTGTTTCCACACGAACTGACTTATCGCATTACAAATTAATTTTACTGGCCAACTGCGCTGTCTCAGATGATGCGCTTGTTCGCCGGCTCAAGCAAAGTAATGCACACATCATGCTCTTCCCGCGCAGCGGCTCCAAAACACCTGAATGCAGTATTCCAGAGCAACTACCACCGGGCGCTTTTCAGCAACTGATCGATATTAAGGTTTCTCGGGTCGAATCCTTGCCCAAGTCAATTGAAATGATCACAGAAAATAAATCTACAGTAATTGATTGGCGTGAACGGGTGGAAGCCGACTTCGCCGCACAAGATGTGTTTGAAGATGGCTGGGGTTTTCACTACGAACAAGGGCGAACGCATTACTATAACGCCTGCCCTGATCAGCCAACATTGCTTAAACTCATTGCAGCACGGTTGCTCGAGTGTAAGCTTGCCCCTATAGACTTAGGGCCTGGCTTGCGCGTGGCCAAACGAGGCAAACTGGCGTTCGCTTTTAATTACGGCCCCAAGTCGACCAACCTGTCCAACAATACACTCGATCACTTTGGGTATGAAAAAACAACTGGCTTTGCATTAGGCAGTGCGGTTTTAAGCCCAGGCGAGATAGCAGCATGGCAGACAGTGTGATAAACGCCAAATTCATCGATGCAGGACGTGCTCTTTGCCAGCTCAGGTTTTTTTGCGCACTGTTCGACCTTGGCCTTCAGAATACCAGTGCTTTAAGAAGGCCAGAGAGAAGGCCAGAGGCTTCGGAAAACCAATGTCAGCGAAAAGAGACTCTGTGGCACTTTACAACACTCACAAAGCATATCATCATGGGGTTCGTCTACGAAGAACCTTGTGATTCAGGCCATGGAATGGTCAAGGCAATGGCAGAGCTGCCTCAAAATCCTCTGCTGTGCCGTGCACCATGCACGACAAAATTTCATATAACTCCACTGGAGAGTAACAACTATGTTTAAAAGATTTAAATTTGGTAAAGCTGCACTCGCTGTAGCGATCGGTAGTTTAATGTCTGGCGCAGTGTTGGCCAGCGAACTTGTCATCACTTTCGATGATTTAAACCCGGATAAAAAAGCAGCGTTTGAAGCTGCAGTTGGCGCCTTTACACAGGCTCATCCGGACATCAATGTCACTGCCAATAACGGTGATCGCGAAGCTCACAAAAGTACGATTCGTAACGCGCTGCAGAATGATGCGCCCGACGTTATCACTTGGTACCCTGGCAACCGCATGGGTCCATTTGTAGATGCTGGCTTATTCATGGATATCTCCGACCTTTGGTCATCTGACGAAAATTTGTCTAACAGCTTCAACGCCATCAAGCCAACAATGTCTCGTGATGGCAAGCAATGGGGTGTTCCTTACTCGTTCTATCAATGGGGTGTTTACTACCGCAAAGATATCTATGACAAGCTAAGCCTTAGTGAGCCAAAAACCTGGGACGAACTTCTGACTAACTGCGATACGCTAACAGAAGCAGGTGTCACACCATTCACTATCGGCACCAAGTTTCTTTGGACTGCTGCTGGTGTATTCGATTACCTGAACCTGCGTACTAATGGCTATGAAGTTCATAACGATCTGACTGCAGGCAAAATCAAGTACACCGATGATCGCATTCGCGCTACTTTCGCAAAATGGGAAGAAATGCTTGACCGTTGCTCATTCGTAAAAACTCACGCAACTATGTCCTGGCAGGATGCTATCTCACCTTTCGCTAACGGTGACGCAGCTATGTACGTCATGGGTAACTTCTCTGTTGGTCAATACAAAGAAGCTGGCCTGACAGACGAGCAAATTGATTTCTTCCAGTTCCCTGAAATCACACCTGGACTGGCTCGTGCAGAAGAAGCGCCAGCTGACGCTTTCTTTATCCCTGCAAACGCCAAAAACGTTGAAAATGCCAAGAAATTCCTTGCCTTCATCGCAACACCTGAAGTTCAAAGCACTTGGAACAAAGCCATTGGTCAACTTCCGCCAAATTCAGATGCTGAAGTTAACACTGATGACAAATTCATCGTTGAAGGCATGGAAACACTTTCAACAGCTTCAGGTCTTGCACAATTCTACGACCGTGACGCGCCAGCGGCTATGGCTAAAGCTGGCATGGAAGGTTTTCAGAGGTTCATGCTTGACCCTTCAACCCTCGACGAAGTACTCGAAGGTCTGGATAAAGTTCAGGCAGAAGTTTACTAATACTACTTTCATGTAGTTTGTAGATGCAAAGCCGAGCCGGCTACACTGGTGTAGCCGGCTCTTCTAATCAGTCGCTGTTTTGACAGCTATCTGGACGCTAGATCAATGATTCAACCCCCCTTACCGGAATCTTAAGTCTATGAATACAGCTTTGGCCTCTAATCAAAATCGTTTTGCCACGTCCACTCAACAAGTTGGCATTGCAACACTGGCATTAATTGCCTGTGTTTTCACGCTGTATTTTATTGTCAGCACATCCATGGTTCAAGATATGCTCGGCTTGAAATCTCAACTCGAGGCCAGGGTTCCGACATTCTTTTTAAGACTAATGCTGATGATTGGCGCAATTACCGCTGCGCTGTTTGTTATCACCGGATTGTCCTATTACAAGCGCAACAAGCTCGCTGTAACACCATGGCTGTTTTTGGCTATTGGCTTAGGCCTGTTTTTAATTTACGTTATTATCCCAATTTTCCAATCCATCTCTTACTCATTTACCAAGTGGAACGGTCTCTACGACATTAACGGTGAATGGACTGGCGAATGGGTTGGTTTCCGAAATTACATCGTTTTGCTTGATGACCCTAATTTTTACACATCGCTAAAGAACAATATTTTGTGGCTAGTGCTGTACATGCTGGCAGTACCAATCGGCTTATTCATTGCGCTGTTCCTTAACCAGACTGTCAGGGGAATTCGATTTTACAAATCATTATTCTTCTTTCCATTTGTTATTTCTCAAGTAGTCGTAGGCCTCATTTTCACTTGGGCGTACAACCCGGAATTCGGCTTGCTGAGCGAAGTCTGGAGCTGGTTTTTTTGCGACACAAAAGAGAACATCATGGGCAACCTGACTCGTGTATGTTCTGTCGACCCGCCATCGATTCTCGGTGATGAACACAAAGCTACCTACGGCATCATCGCAGCTGGCCTCTGGCCACAAATTGCGTATTGCATGATTTTGTATTTAACGGGACTAAACAATGTATCCCCCGATCAAATAGAAGCAGGCCAACTAGATGGCGCAAAGGGTTGGAAAATGCTTTGGTATGTCGTTCTGCCACAACTTAAGCCTGCAACTTTTATCGCTGTGGTGGTTACTGTCATTGGTGCACTGCGCTCATTCGACATGATTGCCACAATGACCCAGGGTGGCCCGTTCGGTTCAACTAACGTGTTGGCTTACTACATGTACGACCAGGCAGTCGGTGAAGGCGTTGGCCGTTACGGATATGGTTCTGCAATAGCGACGGTACTATTTCTAATAATGCTGGTGTACATAAGTTATTTCCTCTGGCGTATGTATCAAGATGAAAAGGAGGCAGGATAATGTTCCCCAAGCCAATTAAGAATTATTCAATCGGTGCTCAGTTAGCCTACAAGCTGGCCTTACCAATAGCGTTAGTACTCTGGTTGCTGCCTTTACTGGCCATCTTCATGACATCGGTGCGTCCTGCATCTGATATTGCAACGGGTAATGTGTTTGGTATTCCCAGCAGCTTTCAAATGTTTCAAAACTATGCCGAAGTATTCGCTAAAACCGATGCACTAAAATATTTACTGAACACGCTGATGATTGCCGTGCCAACCATGCTTTTGTCTGTTGCGCTGGCCTGCATGACGGGCTATGCACTGGCTATTTATCGCTTCAAGTGGGCACTACCATTGTTCTTTTTGTTTATCGCCGGTAACTTTGTTCCGTTTCAGATTTTGATGTTACCTGTGGTCGACATCTCTGTAAAAATGGAGATCATGAATACCGTGCCCGGGCTTGTGATGTTTCATGCTGCATTCCAAACCGGTTTTTGCACATTATTTATGCGCAACTTTATGAAAGCACTGCCCTTTGAGCTAATCGAATCAGCTCGGCTGGAAGGCGTAGGCGAATTTCGGATTTTCTGGCACTTGGTATTACCGCTGGTTAAGCCTGCAATTGCCGCGCTTTGCGTGCTGATTTTTACCTTTATCTGGAACGATTTCTTCTGGGCAACCGTACTTATACAGGACGACGCTAGCTTGCCTATCACCGTCGGTGTACGAACACTCAATGGAGAATTTGTACAACAATGGCACCTTGTCTCCGCAGCTTCTCTTCTAGCAGCAGTACCACCGGTCTTTATGTTTTTTATAATGCAAAAACACTTTATTGCAGGCCTGACACTAGGCGCAACTAAAGGCTAATGTAATAAAGGGGACGGAGGGATTTAATTTAACGGGGTCAAATTTAACGGGGTCAGGTCTTTGATTTTGGAGACGTTAAGCATTTAACGGGGTCACAAATTTAACAAAAATTTAACGGGGTCAGGTTCTTAATGTCTCCAAAATCAAAGACCTGACCCCGTTAAATTACGTTAAATTAAATCCCTCCGTCCCCTTTATTATTCGCGCTTTTGTGGTCGTTAGGAGGTTAATAACATGCATGTGCGGATTCGAGCTGTAGAGGAAAATGATCGAACAGACTGGGAACAGCTGGTCGATGATTATGCCAAGTTTTATAAGGTCACTCCACCGGTGGATGCCAAAAAACACGCTTGGGATTGGATTTTCGATCCTAACGAATCTTTCTGGTGCGACCTTGCTATAGACAACGATTCAAAGCCTGTTGGATTTGTGCAATACCAACTAATGCACCGTTCCCTGGCGGGCGCGAAGGTGTGCTACTTAAGTGACTTATTCGTTTATCCTGAGCAGCGCGGCTTCGGAACTGGCCGAGCTTTGATTGATCACGTCATCACATTTGCACAAACCAACGGTATAGAGAACATTCGCTGGCTAACCCAGGACAGCAACCTCACTGCGAAAAAGCTATACGACACTTATGTGGCTCAATCAGAATTTGTTATGTATTCTATGCCAGTGGATGTAAAAAATTAGCACACAAAACTGATCATGTTTGTCAAAGCCCTCACCCCAATTTTAAACGTATCAGACATACAGGCCAGCTTTACCTGGTGTAAAAAGCTGGGGTGGGAAAAAAACTTTGAATGGGGAGACCCGGCTGGCTTTGGCGGCGTTTGCTCAGGTGAGGTAGAGATTTCTCTTTGTGAAGGCGCTCAAGGTGGTCAGCAAGGCCATAAACACGTAAACGCCCTTGTTTTTTGGGCTCGCTGCAAACCACGATAGTCTATGCTTTAGCCAGATACTAAGCTTCAATACATTACACCGCGCATTATGGATTTATACATCATCGGCCAAGCCCTGCTCGGGTTCGTTCTGCTAGTACTTGGCGCCGAACTCATGGTAAAGGGCGCTGCTGAATTGGCTGCCCGCTTTGGTATCCCGCCGATCATCATCGGATTAACCGTCGTTGCATTTGGTACCAGCGCACCCGAACTGGCCGTTGCTGTGCAATCCGCGCTGGCTGGGCAACCCGATATCGCCTTGGGCAATGTGGTCGGCAGCAACATACTGAATATTTTGCTGGTACTTGGACTGGCTGCAATGATAACGCCATTGATCGTCGACAGCAGGCTTATCCGCAAAGAAGTCCCAATACTACTGGCAGTATCGTTGCTGCTGTTCGGCTTCGCCTTTAACGGCACAATCAGCATGATCGAAGGCTCTGTTCTGTTCGCCGGCAGCATTGTGTACACCGTATACGCCATTTTCAGTACGAAGCAAGAGTCTGCTGCAAATGACTTTAGCAACAATGGCGAAGATGTTCTTGCTGAACGCCACGTGGCCCTGTCTTGCCTACTGGTATTTGCAGGTCTGGCCATGCTGGTGCTGGGAGCTGACTTTCTAGTGAAGAGTGCTGTTGCCATAGCTCAATGGCTGGGTGTCAGTGAGCTTCTCATTGGATTAACGGTTATATCCATCGGTACATCACTACCGGAAATTGCAACGACAGTAGCAGCAGCAATGCGAGGTTTGCGCGATATGGCGGTAGGCAACGTCGTCGGTAGCTGCCTATTTAATATACTGGTTGTGACTGGGGCTGCGGCGATTATTGCACCATCTGGACTAGACGTTGATATGGCCCTTATTCACTTTGACATGCCCGTAATGCTGGCCACCACTGTTGCTTGCCTGCCAATTTTTGCCACTGGACATCTGATTGCTCGCTGGGAAGGTTTGCTTTTTTTCTCTTTCTATATTGCGTACACAACGTACCTCATAATGGCATCGCATTCTCAAGAATCTGTAGAACTGATGCATTTTGCGATGCTTAGTTTTGTCATTCCACTTACGTTTATCACCTTATGCTTGCTATGGTTACGTGAAATTCGATCTAAAGGAAAAGCCGCTAATAACGACTAGCAATAGGCTGGTAAGCGCTCCATTACAACGCTCCGGAATCGAAGCGCGATCTGTTACTCAGTTTACAGTTGGTGATTCAATAACAACATATAAATATGATCATCGCCTCAGCTAGTCCAAAACTCATCTAAATAAACAACACCGTCTTTTTCGTAAATACCCATGTTGATGATTGCTGCCTCTTTCTCGTACCGGGATTTTTAAACATAATTGTAGGTTTTGCCATTTTCGCCCTCGTAGCAGATACGACCAATGTATTCTCGGCTTTTGTAATGGCCAATGTATTCAAGCGAATTTTTTATACCGCGAAGGAAGTCTTCTTCGGTTTACTGAGACCTGCGTCCTGTCTCCCACCGTTGACTCCAGGCTGCATAGTTACTGGTTAATTCCGCATCCAGCATTTCATCCAGCACCAACTCTGCGATGGATTTACCCGGTGAGTGAGAAGCCTCGTTTTTAGGCGATACGTGAGGTTTTGTGTTGAGCAAAAATAGGCATAAATTTTCTTTACTGGAGTGGTACATCCATTCGTTGAGATAGACAACTTCTACATGCTCGTGGATACCGGCAACAATGACACACTGACCCATGGTCCAGTCAGTTTTCCAGACGAGCCTCTTATGGTAGCTTTCCGAGGACCCATCGACTATTTCACAACCTATGTATTCTCGGCGTTGGTATTGGCCCAGATGCTCATCGTTGATTTTGATTTCCTCTGCAAATTGTTCTTCGGAAAAGCTCTCATAAATGTCTTCTTTTTCCCAGCGTCTACAACACAGTCGGTAGTCGTGATTTAGTTCCGCTTCCAGTAGTTCATCTAAATACTGTTCAGCTTTTTCTCTGCTTAATAATGTAGAGCTCATAGGTAATTCCTTAATTCAAATCATTTAAGAATGGGTGCAGCCAGTTTCAGCGCAAAGCTGAATGACTAATAATAAATTGAGGAAGGCAGTGAGATGAAACCTGGCTAACCGAAAGGAATGGTTCGCCCACAAAAAAGCCCTGACGGTACAGGGCTTGATTCGGAAATGAAGCAGTTAAGCTTCACATACTTACAATCAAGCCTCCGGTCTGACCGGAATCCATGGAACCATGAGTGTGAAAAAGAACATGGACGCAGTAAACAGTACAATTAATTATAAGTCAGGTTTGTACAGCGAAACCGTTGGGGTTTTTGGATTGGCTCCGGGATTACTAAGCCCCGCTCATCCATAGCTCCCAAAGTGTGCGAAAACACATGGCAAAGCAAACCACAATCGTTAAGGGTCGAATCAATTTGGATCCAGCCCGTAAGGCAACTTTGGCACCCAAATACGAACCCACAATTTGCCCGCCGATCATCACCCCGCCTGCGAGCCAGGCAATCTGTCCAAAAAACACAAAATAAACCAGGGCTGCAAAGTTACTGGCAAAGTTAAACAGCTTTGCGTGAGCTGTGGCTGCACTAATTGCATAGCCACGCAAAGTGACAAATGCCGTGGCAAAAAAAGAACCCGTTCCCGGACCAAAGAAGCCATCATAAAACCCAAGAGTCGGGGCTGCAGTAATACTGAAAATTTGGCCAGATACCAGTGGCTCTCGATTCTCGTCTAGATTTTTTGCAAAGATCAAAAAATAAAGCCCGGTTAAAATCAAGAGTATTGGAACGAGATAGCTGAGGACTACCACGTCAACCAGCGTAAGAACTATGCCACCGAGTACAGCGCCGAGGCAAACCAGTAATAAAGCGAATAGATGCTTTTTAATTGAAACCGCGCCTTGTCGAACACAATACAGGGCGGCTGTGAACGTACCAAACGTACCTTGCAATTTATTGGTTGCGATGGCAGTTGTCGGCGAAAAACCAACCAGCATAAGCGCAGGAACTGTAATCATACCGCCTCCACCTGCAACTGCATCTACCCATCCGGCAACGACCGCTGCAAAGAAAAGCAGTAAGAGTATTTCTATTGGCAGTTCCATCTGGAATTATTTGGAGGTATAGATTTACAACCAGTCTACATTAAGTATCTACACCGCATTAAGTTCTACAACTTACTAAATAAATACCTAAACCTTACTTATATCCACGCCTTATTGATACCTACACTTTACTAATATCCCCGCCTTACTAATATCTCTGCGAACCTGTGCGTTCGTCATAATATTTCATGCCGCGTTAGTTCGAATGCGTGGTCCACGCAGCATCTGCGTCAACCTTGTAAAATTCCCAATTGCCATCCAGCCAGCGATCACGACCTTCAGCCGCATAAAAGAGATACAGTTTGTCTTCGAATATTTCCCAGTGAGTACCATCGGTCCGCACAAGACCATTGCCCAGGCTCAACGCATTGGCGCAGAATCCGTTATACGCAGGTGTAAATTTTTCCGGCTCAGCAGCAAATTTATCAGCGCTTGCCTGATTAGCGAAATTCCACTTGGCGCTTTTGTAATTGACGACAAATGAGTTTTTACCTTTAACAGCTTTTTCTTGAGGCGCACGTTCAAGCGTGGGATAGGCAACACTATCGTGTCCACCAATAGCAACCCCTTTAAAACGCGATTTGGACACAGGCTCGGCAGCTTGTGCAATTACGCTAAAAAAGGCCAGTATAACGATAGAAAGTTTCGACAATTGTGTAGCCATGGAGCTGGATCTCAGTTCATAAGTTGATACGTTGCATTAGTTCTATTTATAAAACTTAAGTTCCCAGACAGACAGAACTACAGTGCAAATAACACCTGAATGCCAGCTGCGATACAGGCGAAACTGATAGTTGAATCTATCGATAAGTCGGGGTTTTAATATACCCTCGTATCAGGCGTCATACGCCTTAATCCACACAGCAGAATCGTGAAAAACCGCACCGCCGTTTGGCTTACCCGCCTCAGCACTGATCAGTGCATTGATACCCACACCACCAATAAATCGATGATTAGGCCACAGGCTTTCGACCACGACCGTACCCACTTGAACACCGTCAAATCGTTTGGCTTCAATATGCACCTGTCCCAGATCGTTTCCAAGGGTCACCATCTGCGTATCCACAAGCCCGGAAAGCTGTAGGTCTTCCGGATGGACCAGCACATAAGGCTGCTTCTCCATTCTTACCGAAGTGGGTGTTTCAGTAAAACTGGTGTTTAAAAATTGCCTGGCAGGTGCTGTCACCAATCGCATCGGGTACTGCTCGCTGGCCTTGTCGATCACATCCCAATGATCTGGCAATTCGGGCATACCGTCTGTGTGCCTGCCTTGCACTGACCAGTCAGGGGCAAAATGAAACAGCTGATTGTGGGTGTCAAACCCATCGATAAAATTTGCTGTGGAAAACTCCGAAGCGCAATCCACGCTGCCAGTTTTTTCCAGCTCATCAATGCCTTGTAAATCACTGGCTTTCAAGGTTGCATCAATAATAGCTCGCTCACTCATATCGTTAGTCGGGTGAGTCAATTCCAACCGCTTTAATAAAGCTACCAATACGTCGTGATTACTTCGGCACTCCCCTGGCACTTCAATTAGCTTGGGACCCAGTTGTATGTGAGTATGACCACTGGCTGTGTATAAATCATCATGCTCAAGGAACATGGTTGCCGGTAAAACCACATCAGCCCAACAAGCTGTATCAGTCATAAACTGTTCGTGTACCACAGTGAATAAATCATCGCGTGCCAAACCTTCAAGCACTTGATTAGTATCTGGCGCGACCACTGCCGGGTTGGTGTTCTGAATAAACAGCGCCTTCACTTCAGGACCATCTTGTAAATCGGCTTTGTTGCCACAAAGAACAGGACCAATACGCGATTGATCAAGCACCCGAGTGTGCTCGTGGGGTACATCGGTTGCACAAATAAGCGTCTTATTAAGTTTGTATATATCACTCTGGTTGTACAAGGCACCGCCACCCTCCTCCTGCCAGGCACCTGTAACAGCCGGTAAGCACGTAGCCGCGTGCATATTAGTAGCACCATTTCTAGAGCGAGAAAAGCCAAACCCTAACCGCATAAAACTTTTTTTAGTGCTGCCATAGAGTCTGGCAAACGAGACTATTTCATCTTCACTTAAACCGGTGATTTTTGCAGCCCATGCTGGAGTACGAGTGGCATAGTGATTTTCTATGTCACTGTTAAAGTCCGTGTGTTTGGCCATGTAATCACGGTCAGCCAAGCCTTCGCTTAACAGTACATTGACCACAGCACAGGCAAGCGCTGCATCGGTACCCGGCTTTAGCATTAAATGTATATCGGCCTTTGCGGCCGTTTTAGTTTTATACGGATCGATAACAACAAGCTTGGCACTTGATTGCCTTTTGGCTTGTGCCAAATGATGCATGACATTCACTTGCGTGCTCACTGGGTTGCCACCCCAAATTACCACCAGCTCACTCTGATGCATCAGGCGGGCATCGGACCCACGCTTGCTGCCTGTGCCGGCTTTCCAACCAGCATCAGCCAGAGTAGTACAAAAAGTAGAGTGTTGACGTGAAGTACCAAGACAGTGACGCAAGCGATCTAAACCATCACGCTGCACCCAGCCCATTGTGCCTGCATAATGATACGGCCAAATTGCCTGCGCTCCGTCCCGCTCTATTATCTGTTGAAATTGAGTTGTTATGGTATCGAGCGCTTCATCCCAGCTTATGCGCTCGTACTCTGACTTACCCACACCTCGCTTACCCACTCGCTTCAGCGGATACATGAGGCGATCGGGGTGATGAACTCGTTCAGCATAACGCGATACTTTTGCGCAAATGACACCCGCTGTGTAGCTGTGCGATTTGGTACCGTAGACTTTGCCGATGGTGCGTTCGTCAAGTATCTCAACGTCGAGCGAACAGGTGCTGGGGCAATCGTGGGGACAAACTGATCGTTTTTTGACGTTCATTATTCGCCTGAAATTACGTTTTTCTCGGTAGAGTGATGAGTCTACAGAAGCTGGAGCGCAACCACACTATCTACCAGGCACGATAATTAACAATTAAGCGAGTGTGAACAGAGCCACAACTTACACACAATGCAGTCACTTAATGGTGCTAACGTGTTGTGTATTGGGCGTTTTTCACCATTTATGCCGCTAAGAATTGATAAATTACCGTTCTGATTCAAACAGCCTTTGAATCTATTCGAAAGCGGGTTCTCAACGTAAAATAGGGACATGACTAGATTATCAATAATACTCGCAGCAGCCCTGCTGCTGGCATCCTGTAACGACAGCGGTGTTGTGGTGGGCGATGGCTCAACCACTGGCAATGCTCAAAACTCAGGCACCACAACTGGCTCGGCTGGAACAGGCACCACAACTGGATCGGCTGGAACAGATACAACGGGTGGCACAAACACCGGTGGCACAGGTGGTGAAGAAGTTGTGACCGGCACTGGCGAACCAATCGCCACTACCGCAGCTTCAAACCTTGACGCAGCCGATGTGGACGCCGCGCGCTTTTTGAATCAGGCCACCTTTGGTGCCAGCGAACAAAGCATCGCTGAATTTCGAACATTCAGTTCCAAAACTGCGTGGATTGATGCCCAGATCAATTTACCCGTATCACTTACGCTGCCATACACACTCGAAAACAGTAACGGCAGTCGGCGTGAGCCGCGACACGAAGTCTGGATAAACAACGTGCTCGACGAACCAGATCAACTGCGCCAGCGTGTGGCTTTTGCACTGAGCCAAATCTTTGTGGTATCCGATCAGGACCGAGCCCTGGCTAATGCGCAATACGGCATGAGCGACTACTACGACATGCTCTCGCGTAACGCATTTGGTAATTTGAGAACATTGTTAGAAGATGTTTCCCTGCATCCCGTCATGGGTGTCTACCTTGGGATGGTTCGAAATGAGAAAGCCAATTTCGAGGAAAACATTCGACCCGACGAGAACTTTGCTCGTGAAGTTCTGCAACTATTTTCGGTTGGCTTGTTTCAATTAGACAACCAGGGTCAAGTGATTAATCCATCCAACCCGACTCCAACCTACAACCAGCAAACTATTGAAGAGTTTGCGCGCGTCTTCACCGGTTGGGAATATCCGGTTTCACGCTACTGGGGCGACACCAATCTGGTTAGCGATGCATTTCAAGGTCGCATGGTGCCGGTTGAAGAGTTTCATGACACTGGTAGTAAGACTTTGCTTGACGGTCAGGTTGTACCAGCGGGACTAAGCACAGCCCAGGACATGCAACGTGCTTTAGACATTATATTCAACCATTCAAATGTCGGTCCGTTTATATCCAAACAATTAATACAGCGTCTGGTTACCAGTAACCCATCGCCGGCTTATGTTGGCCGCGTCAATGCCGTATTCGCAAACAACGGCAGTGGTGTGAGAGGTGATTTAGAGGCAGTCATTAAAGCTATATTGCTGGACAACGAAGCGCAGCAGGGTGTGGCTGTTAACCCTGAATTCGGCAAAATTCGCGAACCAAATATCAAACTTGCACACTACTGGCGCGCACTCGAAGCCTACCCGGGCCCCCAAGCCAACGGCATTCACAGAACGGCCGACTTCAGCACCAATCGACTTGACGAAATGGGTGGTCAGGCCGTTATGAAGTCCAGGAGTGTGTTTAATTTTTACTTACCCGACAACAAGCTCAGACCAGGTGGCGACTTGCTATCCCCCGAGATGCAAAACATGTCGGAGGCATTTATTGCCGCAACCCATATAAATTATCATCACATGATTTATCGGTTTCACAACCGCGCCAATCTAAATGATGACAACCCAAGAGTCACGCTAACAGACTTTGAAAATCTGGCCACGCTTTCGAGTAACCCGGATGACCTGCTGGATTGGTACAACCTGATTTTCTTTGCCGGTGACATGCCCGACAGCATGCGTGTGACGATGTTCGACTATATGCAAACCTTGCCCAATAATAACGACGGTCGATTCGCAAGAGTTCAGGACACTTTGTTTATGGTTATGGTGTCACCAGCGTTTAACATTCAGCGCTAAGCATTTCACCAGGCATTTCACTAGACATTTCACTAAGCATTGTGCAATTACTTTCAGCGACACCTTTCCGCAATAAAAAGAGCCAAAAGCTCAGCGGTAAAAAGAGAAAAATATCATGAGAAGCTCTGTAGATCGCAATAGGCGAAAAATGTTAAAGCAACTGGCCGCACTACCCTTGGCCAGTGGCGTATCTTTAATGGCAGGTGGCCAGCAAGCACATGCACAGGCAGCGGTATGCAGCACGGGTAAATCGTTGGTGTGTATTTTTCTGGCCGGCGGCGCAGACTCGTTCAATATGTTTGTACCGGGTGACGGCAACTACGATACTTATCGGCAAACACGCGGTGAGTTAGCAGTTGATGACACTACTTTGCTTGAAGTCAATGATGCTGCTCAGGGACGCTTTGGTTTTAATGAATTGCTTCCGGGTCTGTCAGATTTATACACGCAAAATCGGCTGGCCGTTGTTGCTAATACGGGCACTTTATTACGTCCAACATCCAAGTCTGATTACCTGAATACTAGTTTCTTACCCGAATCTTTGTTTGCCCACAATACGCAGCAAAAACTTTGGCAAACAGGAGCTGGCATTGTCAGTGGGAGCAATTCCTTTGGCTGGGGTGGCGCTATTGGCGATCATGCAGCTAACTGCAATGGCAACATCAGCATTGCACCCTCTTTTTCAATTGCTGGCAATGCCGACTGGCTTACCTCAGCCAACAATAATTACATCAGTCTAAATGCGGATGTCGCTGTAGAGCGCATGTACGGATACGACAATCTGTCTGACTGGATTCCAGGCTCTCGCTTAAACCGTATTGGCCCCACGCTTGAGAGTCTGATTGCGCAGGGGCAGGATGCCCGTGACGCCGCGATCCTCAACGAGGTGTCCAATGCTGTATCACGTGCCACCAGCTCCACAGCTGCATTGCACACAGCACTACTGGATAACCCGCTTTCTCAAATGCAGTACGACGGCAGAAATAAACTTGCATCGCAATTGCATCTGGTTGCACGACTTATTGCCTCGCGCGAACAGCTTGGCATGAACCAGCAAGTCTTTTTTGTATTAATGGGTGGTTGGGATACACATTCAGATCAAAACGAACGCTCACCTGCCTTGTTTCAGGAATTCAATGAGGCAATCACGGCGTTCCAATTCACCATTGATGATATCAATCAGTCGTCGTCGGTAACCAGCTTCACCGCATCTGACTTTGGGCGCACGCTAACCAGCAATGGTAATGGTACAGACCACGGCTGGGGCGGCCATAACTTTGTTTTTGGTGATGCTGTTGCTGGTGGTCAGGTGTTTGGCCAAATGCCCAGCTATGCGGACTTTAATAACCCGGACGACGCCGGTGATCGCGACGGTAACTTTGCCGGACGCCTGATACCACAGATTTCAGTTAATCAATACGCAGCCACTCTCGCGCGCTGGATGGGTGTGGATGAAGCTGCTTTACAACAAGCACTTCCAAATCTTGCTAACTTTACGCAAAAAGACTTAGGCTTTTTTAGAGCTTAAGAGTGTCAGGCTTGGTGAGTATCTGGATTACTGGTTGATAAACGAGATATGTTAGCGACTGTGCGTTAGCAACAGTATTGTCGCGACTTTTGCTAACGTCACAATTGAAAACGTCGCTGAAGTAAAAGCGTGACTCAGGTGTCCCACATAACGTTGGCACCTGATGCGGCGGCGGCTTCCAACAACTCCAGCAAAGGCACCGCTCGCGTTGCTAATGCGACCCGACTGGTTTTATCATCGTCATCAGAAAAGGCGGCTTCGCCGTTGTCTGTTGGTTGATCAGCAAGACTGCTTTTCAATTTTGCCATGGCATCAGCCACATCGTCGGCCATAAGTGCACCTGGCACATTACCGCTTTGCCCCATTAGCTTTAACAAAGCTTCAGCTGCGTCACCAAACATAGTAATGTCTGCGTATGCAGTCGTTTTGAATGTTACCAACACCTTTGACCTCTTCGAGTTGTTTACGGCTACAATCTGCGCAAATCGCAGGACAGGCCTATGGCAAACTTTAACACACACGTTTTCGTAGCGGCCGCTGTGGCCAGTTTTGGCGCAACCGTTTGCACAAAGCTACTGAATCTGCCAGTTTCCACCGCATTGTTACTCAGTATGGGAGGCACAATAGGCGGTGTTTTACCCGATATAGACCTTAAGTACTCAGTCCCCAGCAAAATACTGTTTTCAGTGTTCGGCGCTATCGCAGCCGTTGCCTGGATGTTCGCTCGACTGGATGATTTCGCCGTACTGGAACTGTGGGTGCTGGCGATCGCTATTTTTCTAGTGGTGCGTTTTCCTGTATGGGGACTGTTTCATCAATTTACCGTACATCGTGGCTCTCTTCATTCCATTGTTGCCGCCTTTATGTTCGCCATACTCACAGCGGTCGTGGGCGAGCACGTCTTAGACTTACCTGGCGATACCAGTTGGTTGTTATCAGGCTTTGTGTTTGTCGGTGTGCTTATCCACTTAACGCTCGATGAGATCTATAGCGTCGATTTTATGGGTGCACGCATAAAGCGGTCGTTTGGCAGCGCGCTCAAAATACTGGACATGCAAAGAATAGCGGCCAGTTGCCTTATTTTATTTGTCACCCTTGTCACTTGGTTTTGGACCCCACCAACCGACGAATTATTTGCTCTTTGGGCTCAGAACAAACCCGACTGGCTGCAACTTTTGCTACCCGACTATTTGATCGACGCAGCTATCAAAGCAACCACCTCCCGCTAGCATTAATGGGGACGGAGGGATTTAATATTGTCCACAAGGAACTTGTGGACAATATTAAATCCCTCCGTCCCCATTAAATTTGGGCGAAAAAAAAGGCGGAGCAGGAAAACCTGCTCCGCCTTTATTTCTTGTGGCTGAAAGGCTGCGTTAAGCTAGCCCTGGACTTTCAATGCTTTCAAGGTCTCGTAAGTCAAGCCACCACGGTCCAGGCTGTTCTTTAGCTGATACTCTTCAATCGCCTCCAGAGTATCGTCACCGATAACACCATCAATGGGACCCGGGTCGTATCCTTCACGTTTCAGGGCTCGCTGAATCGATGTAATTAGTTTAGGGGTAGTATTCGTTTCACACAGAATTTGACGCCACTCAAGCCTGGATGGCTCAATTTGAACCTGACGAGTCACTGTTTTGGTTTTCGCAGGAATCGGTGTGCGCGTCTCAGTCGCTGGTGATACCAGGCGATTAATTTTGACGGTCTCATACTTAGCAGGAATCTCAACAATGCTGGTTGATGCAGGTGTTTTGATCACTTGCTTTTTGACTGTACGTGTTTCGGCTTTACGTTCAATCAAGCACACCTCTCTACCGCTGGCCTTTGCACCTTCATTAGCCGATTCGCCCTTTTTTAGCCAAAAGAAACCCGCATCCGATACTTTGGTTCTGGTGGAGATTGTGTCGTATTCAGGTTCGATCATTTGGCGACTTTCACTTGCAGGCTTAACTAAACGCTGGACCTTCACATTTTCATAAACCGCTGGAACCTCAACCGCTTTACTTGAAGCGGGCTTGTCCAAAACTGTTTTTGTCAGGGTTTCGTAACGTGCCGGCACTTCAACCAAACACATGATGTCACCGGTCAGGTTATCTATTTTTTCTATCGGACCGCGGCCTTTCTTCCAGACACTTCGAGCAGGTTCAACCAAAACAGACTCGCTTTCGGTTCTGTAGGTAGCCGGAATATCGATGGTTCTGGTGAAAGCCTCTTTAACCACGATGCGCTCTTCGACTGTTTCGTATTGAGCAGGTAGTGCAGCGATTGCCTCGCCCCCTTCTTTTTTCAGGACCTGAGTCGTTTCAGTTTTGTACTCGGCCGCAGTGAAGTACTCTCGAAAACAACTACCCGGCTCAACGCTGGACAGCTCGATGCCCGAACGCACAATGCCTTCTAACGCACCGGGACTAGCAGGCGCGCTGCCTGAACCCGATAATATCCAGTTGGTTTCAGCAGGGCGAACAACGATTTGCTCAAATTCTTCACCGTAGGTTGCAGGCACAACCGTGATGCGACGGCTCGCTTCTCGTACCACAACAGTCTGCTCGCCGGTTTCAAATTTGGCTGGCACTGTGTTTACGCGTTCGCTAGCCTCTTGAACAACCACCTCTTCCGTTCGGGTGGCAAACTTTGCAGGCGTCACGACCTTCGCGTAACACTCGCCCGGCTTGGCATCAGGTAAGGTTTGAGTATTGTCCGTTTGTTGCGCGTGCACAGATGCCATCGTGAGCATGCTGGTGCCAAACGCGACAAAGACAGCTAAAAAAGATTTGTTCACAGACTACGCTCCGGATTGTGTTGACTACGTTCAACTTACTAACCGCGCAATTGTCTTATGACCAACATATAATTTCAATAACAAACCAAATTAAACTTACTTTTCGACGTATATTTGACGCAACGGTAATCTTATTCGCGACAATCTTCCGACTAGCAATGCGACAAGTAGCAGGATAGAAACATTTCCACCACTCGATGTAACCATCCCGGCACTATCCTGACCTGTTCCCTCTGCGGATTGCTCAGGGGGTTGTTCAGTTGACATATCAACTGGTGTTTGTGTTGTCGGCTGTTGTTCAGAATCAACTTCTTCATCACCATCAGGCACTCCATCACCGTCAGTATCTGCATCAAGCGGATTCAGGCCCATCTGAATTTCAACCGAATCTATAACGCCATCAGCATCTGTATCCGGTTTAGCCGGGTGTGTTCCATACAAGCGAAGCTCGTCGGTATTGCTTAAACCATCCGAGTCAAAATCAACACTCGTGGTTTCATCTATTTGCAGCGCTTCGTGTGTATCAGTTTCAGGTGCACCACCGGTATTCAAACTACCGGCAGTTACATGAAAACGGCCATTGAGGATAGCGCCACCACCACTGTGTCGTCCCAGCAGCATCGGCTGCAGCGCACGCCATTCACCGGTGTAGATATTCATGGCTTCAACCGTGGCTAGTGCAGTGGTGGACGTATTGATTTCGCCACCCGCTATGATGACCTCATCACCGGCAGCAACCGATAAAGCACCCGCCCGGGCTGTGGGAATATCACCTGCGGTGACCCATTGATTTTCTACAAAATCATAAACATCGGTTTTAAGCACAGCGTTAGTGAAAGGGTTTGGCTGACTGGTTTGCCGGCCTGCCGCAGCAACAAGATAATCACCAATTAATACAGCACCAAAGTGGTCTCGCGCATTGGGCGCGTCGGGTAACACAATCCATTGCTGTGTAGCCGGGTCATACTCATCGAACCAGGCAACAACACCACCGGAATGGCCAAGTGTATTTCCGCCTAACACATAAATCTTATTGTTATAAACAACTGTTCCAGCACTTCCTCTTGCACGCGAAGCAGGCATCTCGCCAGCGATAGACCAGGTATTAGACTGTGTATCAAAAACATGTATGTCGGCAATAATCTCTTCGGATGGATAACAACAAGACAGACCACCGATCAGGTAAATCTTCTGACCTATTGCCACAGGTTGAAAGTGATGTATCTCTAGCGGTGTTTGACCAAGGTTCGTCCAGGTGGAGGCCACCGGATCATAAACTTGTACTTCTCGAAGCGCACGACCGCCAATTAAATATAGCTTCCCGTCCACTTCAATTGCAGCAGACTCGTGGCGAGCCTGAGCGGTACTGCCATCGGCGGTGACGACCGATTGCCATGCTTGACTGGCATCAGTTTGCGCCTGAAGCGTCCCAGAATAGAGAAATGGAAGTAGAACGCACATTAATGGGAGGACGCGCATATCATGATGCTCTGATTAGAAAGACACCCTAATCAAGCAAAATATGGCCCAAGGTATGCGATACGTCGAAATGCCGCACCCGCAATGGCTTATCGGCAAAGACCAGACGCCCAAACCTACCGGACGCCCCAATGCCACTGTGGGGAGAAGCCCCACAGCGGCTTCAAATCAGCCCTTTTTGCGCCTGTCTGGCAATCGGGCCAATAGGCTGCTGGTGTCCCAGCGTTGCCCACCAAGAGCTTGAACATCAGCGTAAAACTGATTAACCAAAGCAGTGATTGGCAAGCTGGTGTTATTTCGATTGGCTTCGTCGAGTACGATGCCTAAATCTTTGCGCATCCAGTCCACCGCGAATCCATGATCAAATTTTCGATCGAGCATGGTTTCATATCGATTTTCCATTTGCCATGATTGCGCCGCACCTTTGGAAATAACATCAATCACTTTACGACAATCAAGACCCGCCGCTTCGCCAAAGTGCAGGCCTTCAGCAAGACCCTGAACCAAGCCTGCGATACAAATTTGATTAACCATTTTGGTCAGCTGGCCTGAACCACTATCACCCATTAGCCTGACTGACTTACTAAACAAGTCTATAAGTGGCTCTGCTTTATCGTAGGTGGCTTGATCGCCCCCGACCATGACAGTGAGCGCACCGTTTTCAGCACCAGCTTGCCCGCCTGAAACAGGCGCGTCCAAAAAGTCCACACCGCGCTCGCTTGCAATTGCATAAAGCTCTCGGGCTACTTCGGCAGACGCGGTTGTGTGATCACAAAAAATCGCGCCTTTTTGCATGGCACTAAACGCACCGTTGTCACCGACAGTGACAGCACGCAAATCATCATCATTACCCACACAGGCGAAAACAACTTCAGAGGATTCTGCACAGGCTGCGGGAGTATCAAAAGCCGCACCACCGTGCTCTTTGACCCACTGATCAGCTTTTGATTTTGTTCTGTTGTAGACACGGACGGTGTGTCCGCCTTTGGCAAGGTACCCAGCCATTGGGTACCCCATAACACCTAAACCAATGAATGAAACCGTCGCCATCGCTGTCTACCTTTTAAAGTTACCTATTGCCCTGATAATAACATCAGTTCAACCAGCATGGCGGCGGTTTACACTTGCTATATTAAGCTTAAACCAACCTTGGCTGTTTCAATACAAGCTTTATACGTAGTCTTTGTACTTGGCCAGGTGACGCACTGGCTTTGACAAAGCATCACGTCGGAACGGGTCGCCCAGTTCGCGGTTACACATGATTTCCACGACAGTGGTTTTACCATCGTTCATTTGCGCATCAATAGCCTTTTTTAGTGCTGAGCCAACATCGCCCATCTCGTCCACTGTGACACCTTCAGCACCCATTGAACGACCAATCTCAGCAAAGCTTGGGCTGTCGAGCTCACCGGCGACAAAACGTCGACCGTAGAAATCAACCTGGTTCTTTTTCTCAGCACCCCATTGACGGTTGTGATAAACCACGGCGGTCACTGGAATATCGTGACGTACAGCGGTCATGACCTCAACCATGCTCATGGCCCAGGCACCATCACCAGCATAAGCAACCGCGGGTCGTTCAGGTGCGGCACATTTAGCACCAATGATGGTTGGCAGTGCGTAACCGCAGTTACCAAAACTCATTGGCGCGAAGAAACTACGTGGACGTTCAAAACGCAAATAACTGTTTGCAACCGAATTAATGTTACCGATGTCAGTTGACACCATGACATCTTTCGGCATAGCGTTTTCAAGTTCTCGCAGCACCTGACGTGGAGCCAACCAGTTGCCATCTTCTTTTTCAGCTTCGGCGATCATGTCCTGACTGAAGTCATCTTTTTCGTGCTTCCACTCGTCAAGTTCAGTTTCCCAGGCAGCTTTTTCTGCAGCCACTTCTTTTGCACGCTCAGCCTTAGTTGCATCACAAGCCAATGACTTATCACCCATCATGGTTGTTAATGCACGAGCACTTGCACCAGCGTCTCCACAAATACCGACAGAGATTTTCTTAACCAGCCCAAGCATCTTGTGATCAGCATCGATCTGAATAATTTTTGCATCCTTAGGCCAGTAATCCATGCCGTGCTGCGGCAAGGTACCGAATGGTCCGAGTCTTGAACCCAGGGCGATAACCACATCGGCTTTTGCCATTAACTTCATGGCAGCTTTTGAACCCTGATAACCAAGCGGCCCACACCACATTGGGTGGCTGGCAGGGAAGGAATCGTTATGCAAATAACTGTTCACGACCGGCGCACCCAAGCGCTCAGCAAGAGCGACACAATCATCAACCGCATCGGCCATAACCACACCGCCACCTGAAATGATGACCGGGAATTTTGCTTTCGCCAGTACGTCGACAGCTTCAGCCAAGACTTTTTCGCCACCTGGCCCACGATCAAGACGCATAGGCTGTGGAATTTCTACATCGATATCACCGTAAAAATAGTCTCGAGGAATATTAAGCTGAGTTGGGCCCATTTCAGACAAAGCACGATCAAAGCAACGCCCAGTGTATTCAGCCATACGCGATGGATGCGTTACATGCCCTTGGTACTTTACAAATTCCTGAAACATAGGAAGCTGATTGGCTTCCTGAAAACCACCAAGCCCGATACCAGTTGTGCCTGTTTCAGGTGTGATCATCACCACTGGACTGTGCGCCCAATACGCTGCCGCAACGGCTGTTACACAGTTACTGATACCCGGTCCGTTTTGACCGATGACCACACCATGTTTACCAGTAGCACGCGAGTAACCATCAGCCATGTGGGCCGCGCCTTGCTCGTGAACCACTGGAATCAGTCGGATACCTGCAGGTGCAAATATATCCATGGCGTCCATGAACGCTGAACCCATGATGCCAAAAATATCAGTAACCCCATTTGCAACCAGCGTTTCTACAAACGCTTCACTGGGCGTCATTCGTGCCATTTTTCTCTCCAATCGATTTGCATTGACTTTGCATTAACATCGAACAATGCGGTTATTAAATTTCAATCACACTCTTAATACGAATAAGCGTGTAGTCAAACAGATTTATAAAAGCTGAACGATCACCGTCCTGGTGGGATACTTATGTTACAGCACATCCTCGGCGCTCTGGTGCTCAAGACCGAACACTTGCGCAACCTCTTCAATAGTGACAACACCCTTGTGAACATTCAGGCCGTTTCTCAAATGCTCATCATTTTTCAAGGCTTTCTGATAGCCCTGATTAGCCAGCGTCAAGACGTGTGGCAATGTGACGTTATTCAGCGCAAATGTAGACGTGCGCGGCACGCCGCCTGGCATGTTAGCCACACAGTAGTGCACAACGTCATCAACTATATAGGTAGGCTCTGCGTGCGTGGTGGCTTTTGAGGTCTCAGCACAACCACCCTGGTCAATGGCAACATCAACAATAACCGAACCTGGTTTCATGCGCCTGACCATGTCTGCGGTGATGAGCTTGGGTGCGGCAGCCCCGGGTATTAACACACCTCCGATAACCAAATCAGCTTCCAGAACATGCTTTTCCAGCGAGTCTTTTGTAGAAAAAACACTGTTGGTGCTTCGCCCGAATTGCTCCCAGTGAGATTCAAGCACATCCGGGTTTCGATCAATCACCCAGGTATCAGCTCCCTGCCCTACGGCAATGTGTGCCGCGTGCGTACCCACCACACCGGCACCAATGATAACAACCTTGGCAGGGTCCACACCGGGTACGCCACCCAGCAACATGCCCATGCCGCCATGCGGTTGTTCAAGGCAAAACGCACCGGCCTGAATAGACATTCGACCTGCCACTTTGGACATAGGCGCCAGCAGTGGTAATCCACCACGCGCGGATGTCACGGTTTCGTAGGCAATGCAAACGGCACCACTTTTAATTAAATCAGTGGTTTGGGGTTCATCAGCGGCAAGGTGTAAATAGGTAAAGAGAATTTGCCCCTCACGAAGCATCGCCCGCTCAACCGCCTGCGGCTCTTTCACCTTCACGATCATGTCGCTGCGTTCGAATACCTCTTTGGCGCTGGATACAACTTCGGCCCCGGCTTGGCGATAGATATCGTCATCACAACCGATTCCAGATCCACAGTGAGTTTCTGCCAAGACCCGGTGGCCGTGAGCCACAAGCTCACGCACACTGCTAGGGGTCAGACCCACTCGATATTCGTGGTTTTTAATTTCTTTTGGGACACCGATAAGCATTGGCAGGCCTATTGAATCGTGGTAATCCGGTAGTGTAGCGCTAGCCAGCGGCTTCAATAGTGCCAGCGGTTTTGAGTCGCCTGTGCCAGCAGGCAAACCAGGTCACATCTTTGCAATTATACCCGCCAGTTTGGCAATACCCTCATCGATCCGATCTTCCGGGATTGACGAGAAACCCAGCCTGCAGAAGTTCTTGGGTCCGTCTCGATCAGCAAAGTAATTGTCACCGGCGTTGATCACGATTCCGGCCTCAGAAGCCTTCTCCTCGAGCCGTTTCGCGCTGATGTTCGACGGTAGCTGTACCCAAAATGACGAACCACCGAAAGCTGGTGCAATAGCCGACAGAGGCGCATGGGAGGCCAGCGCCTTATCCATGGTTTCCCATCGTCGTCGAAACGCCTGAGACAGTCGCAACAATGCTGAATCATGATGACCCAGCGCAAGAAAATGACCAACGGTGCGCTGATTATTAGTCGGCGGATGCCGGTACATCAAACGACGCAGGGCGCGGGCCTTTTTTATAAATCCCGGAGGTCCGACCATAAAGCCAACGCGTAAACCCGGCGCCAGCGTTTTAGATAAACTGCCAACGTAAATGACACGGTGTTTGTTATCCAGACTTTTCAACGCAGGCGTAGGCTTACCCACAAAGTTCAGTTCGCTTTCGTAATCATCTTCAACAATAATTACATCGTGTTGATTGGCTTCATCAAGCAGTTTTTGTCTCGCCTCTAACGGCATGGTTCTGGTTGTCGGGCACTGGTGACTTGGCGTGACATACATCAGCTTGCACGATGCAAAGCGTTCATCGGTTATAACACCAGACTCTCCCACAGGAAATTTGAGTCGCTCCCCACCGAACAAGCCGAAGATGTTTCTGGCATCGACATAGCACGGGTCCTCAAGACCCACAGTAGCCTCTTTGTCCAACAACAACTGTGCAATCAGGAACAAGGCGTTTTGCGCGCCGCTGGTAATCAGTATTTCATCACGATCTGCCCACACGCCCCGACGCGGCAATACCCGAGTGTGGATTTGCTCGACCAATAATTCATCATCGTTATCGGTACGATCGTGTGTCCATTGGCTAATAGCACCAACACGCAAAGACAATCGGCAAGCCTCTCGCCAATCGTTTACTGGAAATAAAGACGAATCGACTTGACCATAGATAAAAGGGTAAGGATAGCGCTGCCAGTCGAGCGGACGATGTATATTGCGTTGTGAAAGCACATCAATGCTAACGTCAGGACCTTCGGCAAAACGCTCATCGACTTCAATTGGTTTTGGCTTTGGTTTTATGTACTCGACACGACCATCAAGTATATCGGGATTTATAAAGTAACCCCTGCGCTCATGTGCTTGCAGATAGTTTTCGTCTATAAGATGCTGGTACGCCAGGACTACTGTATTTCGGGCTACGCCCAGCTGTCTGGAAAGCTCTCTTGATGAAGGTAGCGGCACGTCAACTGGAATGCGGTTGTCGAGAATGGCTTTAACCAGCGCCTCTCTTAGTTGGGATTGCAGACTTTGCGGTTTTTCGGCATCAAGCTTAAACAACTGATGCCACATAGGCTTCTCGTGAGCCTTACCCACAAGTTTTAAAGCCTGAGACGCTTACAGTCATTTAATCAGCCCCATCTTTAATCAGTCTCATTTTTGGTCAGTCTCGTTTTGTTCGGCAAGCTCGAACTCAAGTTCCTCAACAGAATCAGGCAATTCAGATTCAGCCAAAGACGGGATATCAAGTTCACTGGCAATGATCGGTTGAGTTTGGTCCAGACTTGGTTGATAACCATCAGCTAAAACTTCCTCGGACTCGACTGACTCTTTAGATTGACGGGCACCGCTTGCTTGTCCAGTACTATTCGATTTTACAGCGTTATTCGCATTCACGCCAAAGTCAGCTGCTTTAGCACCAGCAGCAGCTTTCAAACCACTGATTGTGCTCGAACCCCTTGCAGGCCTGCGCTCCGAATTATCAGGACTACTTTGTGAAGGCGCTTGATCAACTTTTTTGTTTAAAACCGGAAGCTCTTCATTGTCCAGCCATTCGTCAGAGCTGACTTTAAGCATCCTGACCTCACGCAGTTTGTTGGCTTTAAAGCTGGCAAAATCACGCTGCAAACGAATACACTTTTCCTCTGAGTTATTTAACTCTGTGGTCATTTTCTCGATTCGTTGCTCTTGCAAGCCAGAATGAACTTGCAGCGTTTCCTGTTGTGCCGCCAATTGCGATTGCTTTTCGCGCGTAAATACGGCAAGTTTCCGCTCCGATTCAAGCGCGTGCTTTATACTAGCATTCTCTGATAATAACTCTTCGCGTTCTGCTGTTAGTTTTTTTATCTCGTTTTGCTTGGCGCGCACAGCTTTATTTTGAGAGCGAGCCTGATGTAAGCGCATACCAGAAAGGCCTATAAGAAAACCCAGGAACGCCACCGCGACCAAAACCAATAGCAATTTGATTGTTATTGCACTCATCATATTAATGCACTCATCACTTGTCTATCACCGTTGCGAATACCGTGACACGATGGCTGTCAAAGGGTAATCGTTGTTTTCCTAAAGCGCGTATTCTGAATCTTTCCTCGTCCAGTCCACGGTCTATTAAGTAATTTACCAACGTCAGAGCACGTTCCCGACTGATCAGTTTATTGTTATTATCGAGCTCAAACTCATTACTGGACACCTGCACCGTCACTGATGTTTCGGAATACAGGAACAACAGTTCGAACAAGCGATCCATAGGCTGCTTAGCTGAATCCCGAAGTACGATATCGGTGTTCTCAAAACGAACCCTGGCAGAGAGCCCCGGGATGCTAGCCAGCTCTTCCCGTCTTACCCGCTCAAATGCCGTCTCAGCAGCCGATGGATTAACGCCCTGCGAGGCCAGAGCCGCCAGTTGTTGCTCTTCAATTACTGGTGCCGCAGCGGTTTCCTGCTCGGCTGCGAGTCTCTCTATTTCTGCATTAGCTGCAGCCAGGCGTGCTTCTTCAGCTTGCGCCGCTGCCAGTATTACAGCTGCCGCTTTCTCTTCTTTTACCTTCAGAGCTGCCAATCGTTCTTCCTCGGCTTTTTGCGCGGCCAGCTCCTCTTCCGCCTTTTGAGCCGCAAGCTGTTCCGCTTCGGCCTTTATTGCAGCAAGGCGTTCTTCCTCAGCTTTTTGCGCGGCCAGTTCCTCTTCCACCTTTTTAGCCGCAAGCTGTTCTTCTTCGGCCTTTCTAGCTGCAAGGCGTTCTTCCTCAGCTTCTTGCGCAGCCAGTTCCTCTTGCGCCCTTTGCACCGCAAGCCGTTCTTCCTCGGCCGCAAGATCTGCAAGACGCTCTACCTCAGCTTGTGGCGCGGCCATGACCTCTTCGGACTTATCTGCAGCGAGCCTTTCCTGTTCTAGTTGGCGCGCGGCCGCGTCGGTCGTCGTTAACGCCGACGCTTTATCTTCCTCAACTTGCAGGGCAAGCTGATCTTCTTCAGCCACACTTTCTGCCTGGGTGTTCTGAGCTGCCGGAACCTTGCGTTCTTGCCTGATAATCTCTTTCGTTTCAACCAGCTGCTGCTCTTGCTGCTGTTTATCAGGCGCGCTTATTTGCTGGTTCTGAGCAACCAGTTCGTTGTTAGCAGCGGGCGCAGACTGGCTGTTAAGTAACTGATCTTGATTAGACAGCGCCCAGACACACACTAACAGCAGCCCACAGGTAGACGCCGCAAGCGTGACCCAAGCAAGCCCAGTTGATGGCCGTTCCAAATTTTCTGTATTAGCACCCATTTTTTCGAGCGTTAGTTCTTCCTGTGTGAACTAGTCCATACCGGCACGCAAATCAATCTCTACCGACCCGCAGGCGAACAACAATTTGCGCAAACGCACAGTTTTGGCGTCTCGCAAACACGATGCAGATCAGTAAAAATACCTATGGGGAAATTCTGCGTGTTTTTAGCGATTAAAACAACCGATGGCGTAGCGAAACGCTCAACAATCAACACTTAAACTGTCAAAATTGAGCAGAATCAACGCTGTTTAACACTGTGCGGGAATGTGAGCGTCAACACGGACGTAATCGCGCCAGAATTCTATGCTGATAACCAGATAGACAAACCCACTAACAAAGTCCACCACTAAGAAGTGGACAGCGGTGACCAACGTGAAAATAATAAAAATAATTCCAGTTGTTTTGATGCTGACACTCAGTGCTTGCGGGTGGGTTGATTCCACCGGAAAACAAGCCACAGTGCTACCTGCACAAATCGATTCTACATTAGTGATTCTCAACAATGGAGATTCGTTTCCAATTAGCGAGAACATGCAGCGCACGGTTGTATTCGACGGCAGCGACAGCGCAATCAGCCAATGGACCTGGAACCACATAGATGGCCAGGGAAACATCGATAGCTGCCTGGGTTTTAATGGCTTCGAGCAACCTATTGCCACCAACGAACTTGGCGTGTCATGCGCTCGCGATGCGGTTTGCGAAATAACAATCAGTGAGTCTATTGTCGATGGTATTGCCCGGTTCGATATTGTGACTCCCCAGTTACGTGCACCTTTGGCACTGGCCTATAACGTTAGTACCACACTGGAAAACGGCACCACGATTAACAGAGCGCAAACATTGTGCGCAAGTCCAGTTAATGATGCACCCGAAGCAGTAGACGATACTGTTAGTGTGACACGCGGACAATCATTGTTAGTGCTTGGTGATAATGAACGCAGTCTTTTATTTAACGACAAAGATGATGACGATATTCGCAATCAGCCGCTGACCGTCAATACCACTCCGGTTGTGGCGCCCAGATTCGCTGAGAGTTTTGAGCTTTTTAACGATGGTGGTTTTTGGTACGAGCCAGCGCAAAATGCGCCTTTGTCCATCAACGGTTCTATCAGTGATTTTTTCACCTATTCCATTTTTGATGGAACCAGTGAAAGCACCGCCACCGTCAGCGTAAAGGTGATCGACTTTAATTCGGCACCTATTCTAAATTTCGAAATACAGGAGATCACTGCATACATCGAAGAGAATGGCAGTTTAGCCAACTATGCATTTTTAGAAGATTACTTTTTTGACGCTGAAGGCGACCAGCTGACTTACACAGTGATCGATGACTCCCTCCCGGAATCAGGTAACGTGTGGATTAGCATTGATGGCGAATTACAGGGTATTCCAGATGAGGATGACAGTGGCCGCTACTATGTTGTCGTCGAAGTAGCAGACTTTGTAGAAACCACTGAGGCAGGCTTCTTTTTAAATGTCGCTCGCCCGAGTGGCTTTAACCGAGCGCCCACAGTTGATGATATAGACAATAAAGTTGTCCGCGACGATTTCGAATACGACGTATCGGTCTTCTTTGTTGATCGAGACGACGATCACCTTGCCTTTACTGCATCGGGATTGCCAGCGGGTGTTCAGATAAGTCCAGAAGGAATAATCTTCGGTACAGCAAGCGATGACAACGAAGGAAGGTTCATTGTGCGTGTACAGGCAGATGACGGCAACGGTGGAACTGACGATGACGGCTTCCGGCTGATTATTCGTTAAGATCAATCTTTTGCTCCTCACAGATCGGTAACCAACCAAGATCGGTAACCAACCAAGATCGGTCAGCAAGAAAGATCGGTTACTAAGCAAGTAAACTAAGCACTTGATTGTGCAACTGGCGGCTCCCACAAGCAACAACGGAGCCGCCAGATGCTGCAGACTCACCGTCCCAGGTTGAGATTACCCCGCCAGCGCCTTCTACTATCGGGACCAGGGCTGCAATGTCATATGGTTGCAAACCGGTTTCAATAACCACATCGACAAACCCCATCGCCAGCAAGGCATAGCAATAACAATCTCCACCGAAGCGCACCATGGAAACAGCATCTTCTACCCGATCAAACGCCTCGCGGTTTTTTTTCTGTTTGAAAAACTCCGGGGATGTGGTTTGCATAATGGCCTGGCTTAGCGAAACCGAACTACGAGTTGATAGCTGTTTAGTGCCACTGTAGGTAATCAATTGAGAACCAGAGTTCATGTATTGGGCATTGCCAAACGCCGTACCGGCGCCTATACCAACAAAGCGTTCGCGCATAAATGGTTGCTCCAACATACCCAGCACCACCTCAGCGCCATCGTAAACCGCAATAAGCGTTCCCCACAATGGGACACCAGTGATATACGCACGTGTGCCATCAATAGGGTCGACAACCCAAAGCGGCTGATTGTCTTTAAGTTGCCGTGCGCTTTCTTCTCCAAAAAATCCATGCTCTGGGAACTCACCCAGCACCACGTCTTTTATGGCTTGCTCTGCCTGCCGGTCTGCAATTGTCACTGGATCAAAGCTACCCGGCGCTTCTTTGTTTTCCACTTTAACAGGGCGTCGAAAATTTGCCATGGTCGGCACCGATGCTGCATCAGCAGCGAGATGGGCTGTTTGAAGCAGGCGCGCACAGTATTCTGGCGAGAGCTCAACCTTTGCGTACTTGGGCAACAACATGGGAGTCAATTAATCCGCTGGAATGGCACAGTTTATCAAAAACGGCAGATACGACCAGTGGCTATTTTTTTGCCTATTATGCGTCATCAGCGCCAAGCAAAATTCAGCTATTGCGCCATAACCCAGCAAGTATTAGATGGCTTATAAATTTCCTGTAATCAGCTCTGCAAACCGCAAAAACCGCTCCTATACTCATCATCCCGAATACGACCTGTTCGCGGATTAATACAACTTGAGCCCAACGGTTATTTATGCTTATTAAGTTATTTCTCTTGTTTATGTTCTGCCTGATTGCTTCATCTTTACAAAGCTGTGCGCAGGTTGATGTCAAGCACATGACCTATAAAGCCCTGCGACAACAAGACTGCCGCATGAACGAACCTAATGAGTTTTGCGAGCGAGGGTTCTCGGCCGAATTCCAAGAGTACGAACGAATTCGCCAGGAATTTATCCGCGGCACTCAGCCCAACGAATACACCGTTGACGTTAAAAACTCTGAGCCACAAAAACAGACTCAAACCGTCGCGCCATGACAGAGCCCGCCCTGCTAGCCAATATCATTGCCCACAGGGGTGCATCGGGCCATGCGCCTGAAAACACCCTTGCCGCAATCGCCCTGGCACATAAAGTCGGCGCTCGTTGTGTTGAGCTCGATGCCTCAATCAGTAGTGACAACATTGCCTTCTTACATCACGATGACACGCTGGACCGCTGCACTGACGCAAGCGGATACCTTTGCGCTATGAGCGCAAACGAGTTAGATAAGGTTAAATCCAGTGCTGGCATGGCCGCTTACAAAAATGAGCCACTGCCACGACTAAGCGCCGCTGTTTCACTTTTAAGTGAATTGCAAATGGGTTTAAACCTGGAGATAAAGCCAACACCCGGGTTGGATGCACCTACCGCAATAGCGGTTTGTGACGTTATTAGAGAACAATGGCCAATGGATTTACCACTGGTGCTGTCGAGTTTTTCTAAAGCTGCTTTGGCTGTGGCTCGTGACGCCCTGCCCGGTGCTGCTCGCGCATTGATCGTTGGCGCTATACCTGATGATTGGCAGCATCAAACGCAACTTCTGCAATGCCGCAACTTACACATGGCTGCACCTTTACTGAAAAAGCAACAGGCTGTAGAGATTACCGAAGCTGACTTGGGGCTATATTGTTTTACCGTTAACGAGCCTGACGAGGCCAAACAATTGTTAGCCATGGGTGTGAATGGTGTGTTTACTGATTATCCTGAGAAGATGATTGCTGCGCTGGAAAGCTAGTTGGTCTGTTATCACCTTAGATGCCCAACCGTGACCTCACAATGGCTCTATTTTTATTCAAAGATAGACTATTCAAATACGAAGAAGATAACGCTACACGCTTACCTCTTGTGTTCGCCCACTAATAAAACAAGCGGACCTGACTATACTGATAAATTCTGCTGCCTCTAACAATCAATTGTTAGAAAACTCGATGGTGAAAACACTTCCAGCTCCAACCTCACTTTGCGCCTTTAAGTTCCAGCCATGTTTTTCACAAACCATACTGCAGATAGCCAGCCCTATGCCATTTCCCTTATATTCTTTTGTGCGGTGTAATCGATTAAAAGGTTCAAATATACTTTTGGCATATTCCATCTCAAAGCCAATGCCATTATCACTGACCGTTACTCCGTTGTAACCGTTCTCAGAATATGCCATAACGACTATCTCAACTTGCTTATCAAGCGAATGATATTTTATGCCGTTACTCATCAGGTTTGTGAACAATTGTCGTACCAGCGATCTATCGCCAATGACATCAGGCAAATCCCCAATTACAATTTTTGCATTCGACTCAACAATCCGCAGCTGCAGTTCGTCCTGAACATCTTTTAATATCTGGTTCAGCGATATAGCTTCTTTGTTAGGCTCTTCCCTGGAGGCGCCAGAATAAGTTAGCAAGTCAGATATTAGCGCACTCATTCTTTCCGATGCACCAAGGATCGTATTAAGATGCGATTGACCGTCCGTGCTCAGCTGGTCTCTGGAATCTTCTGCAAGAAAACTACTGAACTGTTGTATTTTACGCAATGGCTCTTGCAGATCGTGGGATGCTGCGAATGCAAATCGATTCAGACTTTCATTAGCATGTTCGAGGCGATCGTTCTGCATTTCAAAATTCTTTAATGCAAGGTTTCTCGAAGACACGTCCATAAGCGCCATCAACCTCACACCTTGTAACGCGCCGAGCTGTTTGATGCTACTGCTTAACTCAACATCAACCTTTCTGCCTCCCGGGATTAACAAAGTCAACGGCACCTTACTCACGGATCCTTTTTCGAGAGCGGCACGAAATGCAGTATCGTCGTCAAAATCAAACACTTTCGACACTTCCTGCCCCGGTAGCCTGTTGCGTTCAACCTCAAGCATTTCGCAGAGCCTGTCACTGGCTGAAATTATTAACCCTTCTTTATCAGCCAGAAAAATCATTACCGGTACATTTTCAAACAGGCTTTTGTAAAACTCTGCCTGAATATTCAGATTTTCCACATACTCCTGGTTTTCCACCAAAAATCCAAACCAGCTACTCATTAGCATCGCAAAACTATTATGTTGGCTGGTAAAAGGTTTTTTTCTTTTTTCACGCGAAGAAAAGTAGACAGTTCCATAAGGACCGCCACCAGTATAGACCGTTGCTCCAATGTAGGACTCTACTTCGTACTTACTGTGGGGAAGCGAGCCACTCAATGCACTTTCAGAAACTTTTTCAACCGAGAAGCAAGCTTGGTTATCCAGCAAGTAAAGTCCAGAAAAAGTCTCTTTGAACGGCACCTCTTGCCCAACCTTTAGCTTTGACTCTACTGTACCTTTAACATTTTTAATCTGATAACTCTCACCGGCTACCGCACCCAGCACACCGGATTCCATGCCAAAGTAGTCCACTCCAAGCTTTAGCATGGCGTCGACTTTCTCATCGAAGTTAAGCTCATCATCTGAGAATAGTAAAAAGAGTTCTTCAAGCGCCTTTTTGTAATTAACCTCCTCAGAAATATCTTGTCCTATGGATTGATATTCTTGAACGGTCAGCCCATCATCAGAGATAGCGTGAATGTAGACATTTTTAGTTTCGAGTTGTCCGTTCGGAGAAACCACATTTAAAATCAAGTTACCAACCCCATCTGGCTCGATTTCGGATACCATTTGCTTATACTTTTGTTTATCTCCAGCAGGAAAAAAATTCCATACTTCTTGCCCAACAATGTCTTTAACAGCACAACCTCTGGCTGTTGCAAAATGGCTATTACAGTGCTTAATCAAACTAGTTTCTGCATCCCAATGCAGTAAACCCGTATTGGTTTTTTCAGCTAATTTATTGTATTGAGAATTAAGGCTAGAGAGCTCTGAGTTGGCACTTTCGATATCGGTAATATCAACAATGGTAATGACTACTCCACTTGGCCTAATGTCCTCAGGGTTATAAGGCATAATCCTCACGAGAAAGACCCGCCCATCCGACATCATTCTCGAATTAAGTGTCTGTTTATCCGCACTAACACGCTCAACCATCTGCACAATGTCATCATCACCGGTTGCTTGTACCGTGATGTGCTGTATTGGCCTGCCGATGTCTGTGGGAAGAATGTTAAAGATGCTGCATGCATCATCGCTGTAACGGCGCAAACGCATTTGTTCATCGAGGTGAATCGTGGCAATTTTTGACGTACGCAAAAGTAGATCGATATCAGCGTCTTTTTCAGTGAGATCTTCAATTTTCCGCTGGTGTTCTGAACTAACGGTATAAAGCTCTTCGTTTACCGAGTGCAGCTCTTCATTGGTACTTTGCAACTCTTCATTGGTCGACATCAGCTCTTCGTTTGTGCTCTGCAGCTCCTCATTACTGGTCTCAAGCTCCTCGATGGTAGATTGCAGGTTTTCTTCGGAAGACTGTAAATTAAGCTCAAGTGAACTAATACGTTGATGCAATACGTCAGAAGAGTCATAGTTCATGATTTCTTCTTGGCTTAGCTTGCTAACTGGTTGTGTTTCGTTGCTGAGTCGCTCGATTTTTTCGATTGTCATCAACTGAAACCGGACGGTTTCTGCCGGCAAGTCCACTTTTCGCAATTTTACCTCGTAACAAACTGGCTCTTCCGTTTCATTTTTGATATACGCCTTACGACTAAAGCCTGAAAACTCTTTATGACGGCCGTGCTCAAGCGCTGTTGTTACTATTACTTTTAAATCAGGTTTAATCAAGTCGACTAGACGTCTACTAAAGCTACCGGATTGTTCTGGGAATAACTTTCCAGCACCCCCGAAAATATGGACAACATCGCCGTCGTGACTCAGCAGAAAACCAGCTGGAGCGTACTCTTTAACTATGTCCTCAAGAGCTGAACGGTGTGCTCTCTTAAATGGGATGGATTGATCAGCAGATGCCACCTCTGCCTGCGGAACGGGAATACGTTGTGCATTTCTGGTTATGTTATCGCCTATATCTTTACGCTGAAAAATAGACTCGCCTTTAAGCAGTTTTACATCCCGAAGTTTTTTGTATATTCGCCACTTCTCATTTACTGGCTCAAATTCATGGGCTATTGCACCAATATGCTCACTAGGCCCCAGAAAAAGATATCCATCTTTACGCAACGAAAAATGCAACAAGCCCATCACTTTTTCCTGTGCTTGCTCCTTGAGATAAATGAGCAAGTTTCGGCAGCCAATCAGATCTATGCGGGTAAAGGGGGGGTCGCCAGTAACATCGTGAGTGCTAAAAAACACCATATTACGCAGGTACTTTTTTATTTGCGCCTGACCATCCGCACGATCAAAGTAACGCTCGATGATATCGTTTGGAACTTTTTTAAGTGCCAGCTCATCGTAAATTCCAGCACTCGCCTTGCTCATGGATCTAATGTGGATGTCGGTGGCCATGATCTTAAGCGGTACAACTTTACCGCTTTTTCTAGCATACTCCAGCAACAGGATAGCGATAGAGTATGCCTCCTCGCCACTGGCACAACCCGGCACCCAAACCCTCAGCATTCCGTTTTCAGGCAGATCGTCAATGAGCTTTGGAATGACGCTCTTTTCCAAGACCTCAAATGCAGCCTGATCACGAAAAAACTCTGTTACCTCGATGAGCAGATCTGCATAGAGTTCCTCGAGCTCACCTTGATCTGTTGACAAATAATCTCGGTAATCATCGATGCTTTCAATACCACGCATGTAAGCACGGCGCTCAATACGCCTGTTAATAGTTGCGTCTTTATATTGTAAAAAATCAGTGCCGTGGCTGTGCTTTAACATCGACAACACGTCGTCTAACGGATCTGAGATTGGTAACCGTTTGCTAAGATCCAAATCATCAATAGATTCTTTTTTTAGCAACTTTACTACGCAGTTGGCCAGCACCGCAGGTGGGGCTGATACGGTCGACTTTCCATCGGCCAGCGCAGAGCGTGGCATTCCGTCAAATCGCGCTGATTCCGGGTCCTGGACGAGCACATGGCCACCGGCTTCGCTAATGTAAGTACTTCCTTTGGTGCCATCAGAACCAGTACCGGACAAAATGACTGCAATGGAATCTGCACCACGATTTGCAGCCAGTGACTCGAAAAATATATTGATGGGCAGATAGACTTGTTCATCCGGCTCAGCTTGCGCTACCCTGAGATGGTTGCCGTCGAGCGTCATCACGGTTCTGGGAGTGTTCAAATAGATCGAGTTAGGCTTTATCTCCATACCATCCGCAATTTTGAGGATCTTCATACTGGAGTGTCGAGCCAACAATTGGTCCATCAAACTTTTAAAGTCTGGTGACAGATGTTGAATAATGACAAAGGCACTGCCTGAATCAACAGGCATTGATTCAAAAAGCTGTTCGATGGGGTCAAGACCACCCGCCGACGCACCAATTCCGATTACTGGTATCAGGGAAGGGGCGGTACTCTGAGTGTTATCGGCGTCCGGTTGTGGACTTGCCGCCTGATCAGCCGATTGTGTTTGTATTGGCTTTTTTTTAGCGCCCTGCCTACTGGACATTTAAGCCCCTCCTGTCAAACTTGTTCATTGAACTCATAACAACAGAAAAGATGAGCTTTCTAAATGTGTATAAAAACGGTCAGACATGACTGCCTTTTATACAATTGATAGTAGTTAGACAAATATCAAAAAAAAGCAGCAGCATTCCTGACAGAATTCTACTTCGTGTATGTCTAGATTTTTGCTTTATTCGCATTTAGTGTAGATGATCAGCTTCAGAAATTATATTTTTACCCACTCCTCTATCCATGAAGCAGGCCAATCAGCTAAGTACCCGAACAAATGCCTGGCGTAGACCTACAGTGTCATTACTGATAGGCGACGAAAACGTATGTCGAGTACCAGCATTCAGATTGCCTGAATCATCGAAATAATCTTACATTGAGTACAAATAATACGACTTTTATTCAATAATCTGAGCCACATCTTTCTCGGGTACCACATTGATATAGGCCAATGGGTTTCGGTAATAGGCTCTCCGTTTGGCTTCTAATACACCGCCACTCAAGGAATCGTGTCAGCAGTATCAAGAAGTTTGCCTGAAGAAAGCTATGTACCATTCATCCAGCCGGACTCGCTCCGGCCGTACAACCTAAAACAAGTAGTTCGATGTTCGAACGCAGAACAAAGCCCGTCGCGACATAATTTACTTGAGCGCAGAAATCTCATGTCTCAGCGCTTTAATTTCAGCGAGGATAAGTTCGTTGTCACTGATCATCTGCCCGCGTTCTTCGCTGGCTGCTGATTCATGTTCCGTTTGCATAGCGTCTACGATCACGCCAATAAACAGGTTAAGCACTGTAAAGGCAGTTAAAATAATAAACGGTACGAATAATATCCAGGCTAATGGGTAGACATCCATAACCGGCCTGACAATTCCCATAGACCAGCTTTCTAGTGTCATTACTTGAAACAAGGTATAGGCTGAAGCGCCCAGCGTGCCAAACCACTCCGGGAATGCCTCGCCAAATAATTTTGTTGATATTACAGAGAATACAAAAAAGATCAGAGCTATCAGAAAAACAATCGAGGCCATGCCTGGCATAGCTCCTAGTAGACCCGAAACAACACGCCTCATTGCAGGAACTGCCGATATTAAGCGCAGAACTCTTAAAATACGCAATGAACGCAATATTGAAAGAGAACCAGTTGCTGGCAATAGTGCTATCGCTACCACGAAAAAATCAAAAATACGCCAAGGGTCTTTCCAAAACCCACGAAAATCTGCAATTAGCCGTAACGCCAACTCCAGCACAAAGATAGTCAAGAATACCTTATCTATAAGCGATATCCAGTGGCCAGCTACATTCATCGCTGCATCACTGGTCTCGAGCGCCAGCGTGATGGAGTTAATGATAATCAGGCAAAGAATGATGGTTTCGAAATGAGGCCATTCGAGTAGTCGATTAATTTTTTGTTTTAACATTGATCTGGTAGTAATTCTTGTTGTCGGTGTGGTTGTCTAGTCAGTTAGCCATTCGTGCGCAATTTCGTTGATTCTGATAACTGCCTGGTTTTTCAGTTTCCGCTCAGGTGTTATGGCATAAAATGTTTCCGTTACCCCTTCTGCAATACCGATTAGGTGGGCGTTGTACATGTTTTCAATTTCATCGCTAATTGCTGCTGGGGCAGGAAATATTCCATTATCACCAGCACCAAACATTTTTAGTAATGCCACATCATCAAACTCTGCGATGATGTGAGGATGAATTTTTTTACTGACAAACCAATCAGACAAATTACGCCTTAAAATCGTATCTGCAACTGGAAGTAAAAAAGGCGCTTTATCCAACGATTGTGGAAACTTGTTTTTTAGTTTGCGAGAACGCTTTTTATGAACAAACAGACCGACTTCGCTTTTACCCAGTAAATGGTTGTAGGCATTAATACCCAGCCCACCGGGTAAAGAACGATCTGAGATAATCATATCTATTTTGTGAAGGCCTAGCTCCCCTAGCAATCTGTCGAGGCTTCCCTCTTGGCAGATTGGTTTCACTGGCGTCTCAAGCGTTAACAATGGCTCAATTATTCGGTACGAGATAGATTTTGGGATGGAATCCACTATGCCAATAGTGATCGATGTTGTGATATCACCGCGATTTGCCTGCACTTGTTGTACGAGCTCTGCCCCTAACGAGAATATTTCGTTAGCGTAATTCATAACCAGTTTACCCGTATCTGAAAGGGTCAGGCCTCGCCCTACTCGATGAAAGAGCGGTTCGCCAATTTGGTCTTCTAGCAATTTTAGCTGACCACTGATAGTTTGCGGTGTTAGATTAAGATGATCGCTAGCTCGGGCAATACTACCCTCTCGTGCTACCGTCCAGAAATACAGCAAATGACTATAATTTAGATGTCTCATAATCCAGCCTTTTCAATAACTCACTAGCAATGACACATGGGTAAATTAACCTAAAACAAGCAGATAGCGCGCTAACCTGGTTTCACGTCGGGTGATAGCCACGACGGATACTGCAACCTAAGGTAGGACCTTGCAAGGGTCAAGAGCATTAGCTGCTCGGCGCTCAAGCTATTTATGTTGATTTTGCTTTTACCGTTTGCATCTTGCGTGCTGTCCTGCTTAACCGCAATAAACTTGACAGCCTAAAATTCAGGGAGTGGGGTGAGAATTGCTATTTTATTAGCAAACCGGTCTTGACGCTTTAACTAATCGACACGCCGACTCTGGTCATCGACAATAGTTGGTGCCCACAACGATGTCTTTGTTCGATATGCGGCACGTCCAATCAAGTGAGCCGCAACCGGCGCGGTAAACAGAATGAACAGCACGATTAGTACGGCTTTGGTTGTAACAAGATCATCCAAAAAAAAGAGCGCCACGCTAACAATACTCAAGCCCACACCAAGCGTACCGGCTTTGGTTGATGCATGCATGCGCATCAATACATCGGGAAATCGTAGCAGACCAATACCAGCTATTGCTGCAAAGGCACCGCCAGCTATCAGTAACAGGCTAATCAGTGTTTGCATCATTCGCGCACCTCGTTTTCGGTTGAATCGTGCGATTGCACATGAGTGGCGGTTGTCGATTGAGTATTGGTTAAATCCGGCTCGGCGGCGATCTGCACATTGCTTGCATTCTCGATGTAACGCGCAAAGGCAATCGTGGCCAGAAAACCGATCAGGCCAATTGCCAGGCCCAGATCAAGGTATGCGGCAACTTCGTACAGAATAGCCAACTGCCCGGCAATCGCCACCAGCAGTATCGTGATCAGATCAAGCGACACGACGCGATCAGCACGACTCGGGCCAATAATTAAACGGATACACGCGCATATCAAGCCGACAACCGTCAGTACCATCGCAATGGTCAATGCAGTCGTTATCGTTATCATGAACGCAGCGCCTCTCGCACACGGTGTTCCACACCCTGCTTGATCTCTTGCCTGTAATCGTCTGGGTTCTCAATAAACATGGCATGCACGAGTAAATGCTTGCGATCGTCCGAAACATCTAGCGACAATGACCCTGGCGTTAAAGATATAAAATTGGCTAGCACTGTTATTTCAGTATCTGAAGAGACATCCAGCGGCACACTGATAACTCCTGGCTTGCTGTGACGTAACGGTGTCACCACGCTCCATGCTACTTTTAAACTGGACACCAGCAGCTCCCACAGAAAAAAGACGGCCAACATCAGCAAACTAACAGCTTTTGCGCAGTAACGACTGGTCGGGAACAACGGTTGCATAGCCCATAGCGTGACATAGCCAACAATGAAACCAATGATCAGGCTGGCAATGGTTAGCTCACCTATCAACGCTGCCCAAACAACAGCCAACACCAGATTAATGGAAAACGGGTTCAAGGTTTTAGCTCCATATTAGGTGCGTAATTGGGCTCGAGTACGACTTTAAGATAGGATTCGGAATTCAGCACGCCAGCCGCTGCATGGTCAGCCAGCGTTAACAGTGACGATGGCGCCAAACCAATTAGCAATAAAATAGCCGACAGTGCAAGCACCGGTGTAAGTAGTATTTTGTCTGTTGCACGAGTTATTGTCTGATTTTCAGGTGCAGCTTTCCAGAAAGCCTCAAACCAGATTCGCATAAGTGGAATGAATGTCAGCAGGCTGGTCAGGAGCACCACGCTGATCATCCACCATGCTTGCAGCTCTATACCCGCTTCTAGCACCATCAGTTTTGCCCAGAAACCCGATAGCGGTGGAATACCGATTAATGCCAGAGCAGCGACCAGGTACAGCAAAGAGAAACCTGGATGAGACCGGTACAGTCCGCCCAACTCGGATAGTTCACTGCTTTTTCCGTGCTTTTCGATGACCCCGATGATCAAAAACAACAATGCCTTTACAAGAATGCCCTGAATCATATAAAAGATTGACGCTGCCATGGCAAGTTCAGAATTCAGACCAAGCCCGAGTAGCATGAATCCGATTGACCCAATGATATGGTAAGAAAGGATACGCCGTATGTTGGTGTGCGATATTGCACCCAGAATACCAATCAGCATGGTCAGCATCGCAACTGTCAACACCACTTGCTCAATAACTTCGCCCTGCGGTGTAAATATCAGTGTGAAGGTGCGTATCAATGCATAGACACCAACTTTTGTCATCAGCGCGGCAAATATGGCGGCAACGCTGATGGGCAAAGTGTGATAGGACGCGGGTAACCAGAAGTAAAGCGGAAACACAGCAGCCTTGATGCCAAATGCAATCAGAAACAATATGGACACAACAGTAACGAGATGCTGATTGGGTAACTGCGCCAGCTTTGCGTTCAAGTCTGCCATATTTAGCGTGCCTGCCATGCCATAGACCAATCCGATAGCTGTTAGCAGCAATACCGTAGACACAAGATTGATCGCAACGTATTTGACTGCTCCATCAAGTTGTACCTTGTTGCCGCCAAGCACGATCAACGCGAACGATGCTATCAGCATGACTTCAAACCAAACATAAAGATTGAATAGATCGCCGGTCAAAAACGCACCGACTACACCGGTTAACAGTATTTGCAGAAACGTATCAAAGCCACCCCTGGCGCGGACATCATCAATGTCAACCAACGAATAGATGCTAACCGCAAGGCCAACAATAGCGGTGACTAAAACCAATAGTGCACTCAGATGATCGGCTACCAGTGTTATCCCCATTGGTGCTTTCCAGCCTCCCATCTGGGCACTTATTGGCCCAGTGGTCCAGACTTGTTGCAACAATAAAGCTGCAAGGAAGAACAACAGCAGGCTGCCGAAAACGCTAACCAGACCTTTGGCAAGACGACTACCGGGCAACAGGTAGGCGAGAATAGCCGTTAGCATTGGCGTCAACAAACAGCTCACCAATAGCCAGTTCATGAGCTGTGCTCTGCCGAAGAATTTTTTACGGTGTTTTGAGTTGCCAGACTCTGTGCATAATCCTGTGAGGTTAGGACGCCACCCAACTCATCCGTTGCACCTGAGCGGGCTTCGCTCAAACACATTTCCTCAACATCGGTGGTACCGATAGTTTGCCAAGCTCGCAGCGCGAGTGTCAGTGTGAAAGAGACCAATCCAAAGCCGATAACGATGGCGGTCAGAACCAGAGCTTGCGGCAAAGAGTTAGCGACCCCGTCTACCATGCCAGACTTGTCGATTAGTGGCGGACGCCCTTCAGTGACACCGCCCGATGCAAAAATCACTAAGTTTGCCACGTTACTGATTAGGACCAGACCAAACAGGAACTTCAACAAATCACGACTTAGAATTAACCAGACACCTCCCGCCATTAGCACACCAGCGAGCAAGCCAAAGAGAATTTCCATCAGATTGATTCCTCAATAGCGACCACCATGCCTGCAACGCCACCTACTACGGCTAGATACACGCCAATGTCGAACAACAGAGGCGTACCAAGCGCAAGCCCTTTGTCAGTCGGTGTTGAACCAATGAACAACCATAAGCCGGTCAGGAAATCTGAACCGCCAAGCAGCGGCATTAATCCAGCAACAACGGCCACAAACAGACCCGTCAGGGCAATAGCCGCAGGATCAAAACGTAATATAAGTCGCATCGACTTTGGACCGTCAGCCAGGCCATAAACCACAAGCCCGGCAGCGGCAACCAGACCACCAATGAATCCGCCTCCCGGCTCATTGTGACCGCGCCATAGTAAAAACAGCGAAAACAACAGCATGAGCCCCATCAACAAGCGGCTTACTGTACGAAAAATAATAGAATTCATGGCAGCAACTTCAAGACGAGTGTTTCTGTGGTCGAACAGTCAGCAGTGCAATGACCGCCAATGCAGCAATGGCCACGACTGCGACCTCGCCGAGGGTATCAAGCGCGCGAAAATCCACAAGGATAACGTTGACGATATTACGACCATAGGCCAGCGGCAAACTGGCTTGTTCATAAAAGTCTGTGATCGACAAATCCAACGGTGAGACTCCTACCGCCATGGTAATTAACCCGATCACAATACCGCAACCAATAGCAATACTGGCATCGCGAGTTCGACCACCTGCCCCTGGATGTTCCTGGCCTGTAAACATTGGCAGTTTGAGCATCACCGCGGCAATAAGCACCACAAATAATGTTTCAACCATCAACTGGGTGATCGCCACGTCGATGGCCCCGAATATTAAAAACAGTACGGCTACACCACTACCAACAATACCCAGCGCACAGATAGACAACATACGAGATCGACTGATCGCAACCGCTATAGTAGCGCCAATCATCAGGGCGCTGATCACCAAGGCTAATGGAGGTACGGCCGTCAGCTTAGTAATATCCAGTGGCACTCGGTGCGTTATCCATACAATGGTGACGGCAATCGCAAACACGCTGAAGATGATTGTCAGGTATTGGCTCAGAGAGCCCGACTGGATTCGGTCAGTGAGGTTTCGTGCAAACCGTTCAGTTCCGCTCAGTGCCCGCTGGTAGGTTCGATCACCGGTAACAGGCCAAAATCGCATCACTCTAATGATCTGCCTGCGTATGTGCCCAACCCTGAAAAACAGGATAGCGCCAATGACAACTGTTGCAATACTCATTGCAAGCGGCACATTAATGCCGTGCCACAGTGACAACTTTACGGTTGTCTCACGCAACAGAACCTCGCTTAGCGCAGGTTGAATAATACTCTTGGCTAACAGGTCAGGGAAAACACCAGCTAGCAAACCAGCCGCCGCAAGAATGAACGGGCCTGCCCACATACGCCACGATACTTCGCTTATACGCTCGCGATCAGAATGAGTTTCCCCTTTGAGAAAAACACGGATTACGATGGTCAGTGCCACTGTGACCATCATTGCATTGGCAGCTAGCGCCGCAGCGGCAATCAGGTAAGGTTCTCCGGCTATGGCTAACGCACCTTCATACTTGAGCTCCTTACCGATGAAGCCGAGAAAAGGCGGAAATCCCGCCATCGAGAAACTAGCCATCATCGCAATCACGGCTGTGACCGGCAGCGCTCGAACCAACCCGCCGAGCCGATCCACTTCACGTGTTCCACTGGCATAGTCGATGTTACCGATAACCAAAAACAGCGCACACTTGTAAAACGCATGCACTATCAGAAAAGTCATCGCTGCCAGTGCAGCGATCCGCACATCTGAACCGAGAAACAATGTTAACGTGCCGAGTGCCATGACGGTGGTCCAGGCGAGCATGAGCTTTAGATCGGTTTGTTTCAGCGCCATGATCGACGACCAAACAGCGGTTATCGCCCCGACGATTGACAGTGTGTAGAACCAAAGGTCTGTGCCACCCAAAGCGGGCTGAAAACGGGCCAGCAGATAGATACCCGCTTTCACCATTGTGGCAGAGTGCAGGTAGGCACTCACCGGTGAAGGTGCAGCCATGGCATTAGGCAACCAGAAGTGAAACGGGAATTGCGCCGACTTGGTGAAAGCGCCGATCAGAATCAACCCCAACACCACAGCATAGGCATCGTGATTTTTCAACAGCTCACCAGATGCGACTAACTCTGAAACTTTGTAAGTGCCAGCAATCTCTGCCACCATTAGCAACCCAACTAACAGCACTAAACCACCGCCGCCTGTGATCAACAGAGCTTGTAGTGCAGAGCGTCTAGCCTTGCGATTTTCATGGTCGAACCCAACTAACAGAAACGAGGTGATCGTAGTCAGTTCCCAGAAGACAAACAACAGCAGGATGTTATCGGCGGTTACCAGCCCCAACATGGCTAGCATAAAGGCAAACAAGAGCCATTGCAGCCGACCCTGGTCTCGGTGATTTTTAAAGTACCCCGACGTATACAACATGACAAGCACGCCGATTCCACTGATGAGCAAACAGAACAGTACACTCAGGCCATCCAGACGAAAAGATAGCTCCACGCCAAGTCGCGGCACCCAATCCACTGCAATAACCTTGGCTTGACCTGCTGCGATACCTGGTACTTGTATTACAAACCAAGTGCACAAGGCTGCTGCCGATATGAGCCCAACCAGAAATCCTGCACGCGTAGAAGAATGTGGCATAGATTAACCAAATGAATATGCGGGTGAACTTAAGAGGTTTATGCGCACATTAAAAAGCTGTTTGCGCCTAAGCTAATTCGCCTGCATTTTACTATACCCTATCAGCACGATCTACCACGACACTATCGTTCCTGCTATCTACGTCAGGCGAATGACGTAGCAAACACCCAACGCCACCGAGTGTTTGCAGCGCAGTCGAATGCTCTACGACTTCAACCGAGCAATCAGTTTTTCCCGCTAGACGCAATAAAGCTTCTTTTACATCGAGCGGCCTAACCGCCGATGAGTCACACTTTTTGCACACAGGGTTTTCAGGCGTGGCGGTACCCAGAGCATTACACGCAGTACAAGTCCAACCTGGGTCTGGCTGGTAGGCAGATTCCATTACTAATGTATCAACTTCGCCCCACTGCAGTGCTGCAAGTGTTGCGGCAGTGCCAGCTACAGCCAGATTCTGGTGCCGAACGCCTTCAACAAGCGCATCAGCTATTGCTTGAGATTCCTGTTCCTCATGCTCAACAAAGCTCGATAGCGTAGCAAGAACAACATCACTTTGCTGATCACGCTGACTGGCTGGGACTCGGTCTATCACTTTCTTCTGCAACTCTACAGGAAGTTCCTGAAGCACTTTGTCGGTCATCTGCGGATCCCCAGCAAGAATGAGGTGAGTCTCACCACCGGCACGCATCAGTTTGTCCAGAATTGCGAGCTTTTCCTCCAGGTAGCGATCACCTCGATGAGCCTGATGAACTTGATAATGAGAGCGAGACCATTCCGACCCCACGCGTTCTCTAAGTTCAGGGTATTCCAGCCACGCCCGGGTTGTGGCGACGCCCAGGTTAACCTCGAAGATACTGGCCCTGTCAGGTAGAGTTAGCAACACCACGTAGCGATGATAATTATCCTTGAGCTCCACCAGATGGTAAATATTGGGCGTAGGGTATACCGCAACCATGTTTGGCAGCGGTGCCGCGAATTGCATAGGCAGCATAAATTGACCGCCACCACTGCCACGAGCAAAAATGGCGACGCTATCTGCGTTTGGAAGCAGTTCGGTGTCTAACCACAGATCTACCTTTTCAAGCGACTCCTCAAAGTCTGAAAGATGGCTGCCTTTAAGAATGCGTCTAAGCGTTGTTGCACGCTCATCCAATACCTGTCGCCACTGCCCGTCCTCATGTCCAACATTAAGATAGAAACTGAAAAAAGGTGAATCAGATTCCTTCACATTAGCCAATACAGCAATGTGCTGATGGAGTTTGTCCAAGGTCGTTAAGTTCGTCACTGCAATTTCCGCCCCTTTGATTTCTGTCTGTTTAGCCAAGTTTATCGGCTAAAGAAACCATCACAAAAGTCGTTTTGTATTTAACTAAACATCGAAATTTACGAACTATAAATCTCCACTCTTTATTAACCCGCCAGTGGGTGGTGCTGACTCCACACCTTTAGGCACTACGCTTACTGAACTTCTTCCAGCGTCAAAGCAGAAAAAACAGCGACAAAACACATTAACGCAAACACAAAAAGAACTGCAGCCTCACCAGCCCACACCGCTAGTAGCCCGAAGCCACTACCCAGCATCAGCAATACACCAACGATCGTGTTTGATATAGCAGTGTAAGACGCTCGTGTTTGTTCGTTTGCCATATCAACAATGTGAGTGGACCGCCCCAACCGAACTCCCTGATAGGCAATCATCAGAATAAATAATAGTGCTGGCCCTACCAGATAGTTCTGCAACCACTCAGAAGCCAGCCAACCAAGTGCAGCAGCAACCGTTAAAGCCAGTGCACCGGCTGCAGCAGCCATCGATAACACTTTGCGGCTGGACACATCCGATAACCGGCCCCATATATAAGTACTGCCGACTGACGCCAGGGCGGAGGCGATAACAAAGGCACCAAGCTGACCAAGCTCAGCATCGCCACCTCGGCCCGCTAGCGTTACTAGAAAAGGGGGAGCCAGGGCCGTGGCCATCAACAGGCCTCGTGTCGCGATGAAACGCACTAGCTGACGATCCTTTTTTAATAATCCGAGCTGCTTGAAAGCAACGCTCAATGGATTTCCACCACCAGCAGTGGCGCCAGCATGTTCGGGCATACCAATGAATAGTAATGCAGCGGCTATCCAGCAGCTACTGGCTACTAACAGAGCTCCGGCAATAGTTGTGATGGACTTATCGACCAACCCAGTGCTAAGAAGAATACCAAAGCCCAGCACCAGTGCTGCAGCTAAACTACTCGCTGTACCGGTTACTGTGCCACGGGTATTTTTCGACACGGTCTTTCCCAACACATCCTTGTAACTTACCGAACAGGCACTACGAGCTATCGCGAATATTCCGAGGAGCGTCACTATGGCCCACCCAGCCTCAACTCCCTGCAACCAGACGGCTGAAGCCGCCATCCCTGCGACGCACAAACCTTGTACCAGACTACCAGCTGCCCACACCCATTTTCGTCGAGCCATAGTGCGAATGGTGCTCGCCAAAAACAACTGTGGCACCAGCGCTCCTGATTCACGCAAGGGCACCAGCAAGCCAATCAGGTACGCAGGCGCGCCAAGTACACCAAGCAGCCACGATAGCACTAACTTGGGATCAACCAAACCGTCACCAATTTTCGTCGCCGCCAGGCTGACAACATGAATTAGAAAGTTTCTTGGTTGTTCCCTGCAGGCTTCCTCGGGGATGTCTTTACACACTCGTCCCGCGTCATCACTCGTCAACGCGAAGTAGACTTGCTTGCTTAAAGATTGGTAGGCCAATGTTACCTCCGGTGCAAAATGCTCCTCAATAGACGTACGTCCAGATCCGGTAGACGGTTCAATAACAGTAAGCGGTTTAGGCAACCTATGTGGCTTGGGCGCTGGATGACCTTAATTAACCGCTACTTGATTCTGCCGCCAGAGCACCTATTATTGGGATAATAGGGAAATCCAATTTAACTTGACGGCGTGGATTTGATGAAAGAAGACAGAGACATAGAAAAAGGATACACAACCTCAGAGTTCGTCTCTAAATTAAGACGCCTGGCTGACGCTCTCGAATCTGACGAGAGATTCGAAATACAAATTGCCGGTGAGCGTATCCATGTCCCTGTTCGAGCAGTGTACAACATAGAACATGAACGGGAAGGAGACGAAGAAGAAATCGAATTTCAAATCAAATGGTCGAACTAATCCACCTGCCTAGTATCAGTGTCGCTTTATAACCACACCTGCCAGCACTGGGTAGCTAAACTAATGAACTGGATAGATGCTACGCTGAATAAGCTAATTGTAACTCGCAGTTGCAGCGTACTGCCCCCTCATCCTGACTCTACCACGCTCATGCATTTTAGCTAACAGGCTATCTGTTAGTTCACGCCTTTTATCGTTTCTTTATAAGATTCTTGTATATCTTTGCCCATGTTTTCAATCTCTGATCTATGCCGCGCATAATGCCCTGAAAGCAAGTGCTCCATTGGTCAGTCAAAATCGACAATTGTGGAAAAAAGATTTAATTTTAGAGGGACAACAACCAATATCCATCGCTGTGTTACGTCGTCACCCTGGTCCGTTTCAGATTAAAGCGGCCATTGCCGATTATGAACCACAGGCTCACACAACCGAAGCTTCTACACAGATTTACGGTTCTGGAATCTTAAACCGCCGCCCCGGCAAAAAACCAGATGCACTTGAACCTATCGCTCGTGCAATTGACGGCCATTCAGATTCCCAACAGCACCCATGCGAAAAACCTTCAATATAAATACCCAAGGCGTTTTTTTGCGCGCGCACGAAACCTCTAACCAAGTCAGGTGGAACCACCTGATCACGACCACCCACTAAGTGCCATTGCTTTATGCGTGCTGGCAGGTCAGTTTGCAGCGCTGGATTTAACGACGTGTAAAGAGGTGAATAACCATGATGACTGGTCCAGGCGTCGGTATTCAAGTTACCGGCTATCGTCACTACATGAGTCACTTCTTTTATTCTGGGGGCAATCAGTACAGCAAGCGCGCCACCACCACTGTGACCGATCAGTTTGACTTCGTTGAAGCCATTCTGTTCTATCAGGCCCCTGATCACGGCCGTCATACTGCTAATAACGGCTACCGAATACCGGGCTGATGTCCAAAAGGTAGAGTCGCAACCTTCGTCTTTCGCTGTGCCGTTGTAACACGGTCTGCCCACGTAAGCAGCAGCCGCTGCGTCTTTGGCCATCAGGCGCAGGGCCAGAGGCTCGCGCGGGGTTGGGTCCGGCATGGTGACAACACGGTATTTCCAAGGGGTTCCATCACCCTCAAGGTACACATGCAGCACGTTTTTTGCCTTATCAAAGTGACTGGTGTAAACCAGATGGGCAAAACCATTCGTATCTACAACAGAGCGCTTGAAGTCATGGCTCTGCGCAAAGTCATGCAAGCGGGATGTAGGTGTTGCACAACCCGTAAGGACTATACAAATTGCGAAAAACGCCCATATTTTCTGATACGTCATTGAATTCATCACGCATGTGAAAGATTTGACTGAAAACACCTACAAAAACAACGCCAAGCAGCATATATACTGCATTGGTCAAGGAAGTCTAGCGGAGCATTCGATTCATGAGAACATCATATTTAGCTGCCGGGTTCCTGGTGCTGGCGCTGGGTCTGTGGATGGCCAGCGGTGCCTTCTCTTCAGATGAGTCCTCTGACGACGCTGCGGCTACCGGCAGTAATGATCAAAACGGCGGGCAAAGCGACGCATCAGCGTCAGGTTCCACCCCACTGGCCAAGCCCATCAAAGTTGAATACATTGACGCACAGCTAACACCTCGTTCCCGCGACATCGTACTTCAAGGCCAACTCGAGCCGCGGCGGCACCTGCAGATGCGTGCTGAGACAAGCAGTATTGTGGAAACTATTGCTGTTGAAAAAGGTGCTCGTGTAAACAAGGGTGACACCATTGTCGGTCTTTCCATGGACGGTCGGGAATCTGACTTGATGGAAGCACAGGCACAACTGCAAACGGCCCGCAGTCAACAAAAAGCGGCCGCATCTTTGAGCCAAAAGGGCTTGCAGTCGCAAGTGCAACTTGAGCAAACCCAGGCGCAACTGGCTTCGGCCAGAGCACAGCTTAGCCGAATACAACGCGACATAGAAAACACCAAAATCACCGCACCTTTTGCAGGCCTTGTTAATGCTGTGTCGGTAGAAGTTGGCGAGATGGTCGACAGAGGCGCGATGGTCGCAGAGCTGGTCGACAACAGCAGCTTTCTAGTCACAGCCCAAGTAGCCCAACAAATGTTAAGCCAACTGAAACTGGGTGCAGATATAAAGGTAAAACTCATCACCGGTGACACACTACCGGGCAAGCTTACTTACATATCGTCTGTTGCAGATGCCGCCAGTCGCAGCTTCTCGGTTGAAGCAGAAGTCGAAAATGCCGACGGGAAATACGCCGCCGGTGTTAGCGCATCGTTGGTGGTACCCGTTGAAAAAGTTGAAGCTGTGTTCATAACACCCTCAGCACTGTCATTGGGTGATGATGGCGGCCTCGGTGTAAAAATTATTGATGAAAATGAAGAGGTGGTGTTCAACCCCATTACCTTGGTTAGCTCAACTCTGGAGGGTGCGTGGGTAACGGGCATTCCCGACAACAGCAAAGTGATAACTTTGGGCCAGGGCTTTGTTAAAGCCGGCCAAAAGGTCGAACCTGTAAAAGCTGATGACGCTGCGGATGAGGCCAGCTAATGTACGCTTTGATCAGCGCAGCCTTTGATCGCAGTCGCACTGTTCTGATGCTGTTGTTGTTTTTGGTGGCAGCAGGGGTAGTGGCGTACAACAATATCCCAAAAGAATCGGAACCTGATGTGCCGATTCCTATCATGTACGTATCCATGAGTCATGACGGCATCTCGCCAAACGATGCTGAGCGCCTGTTGGTTCGGCCCATGGAAAAAGAACTGCAAAGCATCACCGGCATAAAAGAGATGCGCAGCACCGCAGGCGAAGGACACGCATCGGTCTTACTCGAATTTGATGCAGGCTTTGATGGTGATCAAGCGCTTCTGGACGTACGCGAAAAGGTCGATGCGGCAAAATCAAAATTACCTGCAGATACTGACGAGCCCACTGTAGACGAAATAAATATCGCGCTGTTTCCGGTGTTAAACATCAGCTTATCCGGCCCTGTTCCCGAACGCAGCCTGATAAAAATAGCGCGTGAATTAAAAGATGAACTGGAAGCGCTACCCGGCGTGCTTGAAGCCGACATCGCAGGCGAACGCGAAGAAGTACTGGAAATTGAAATCGATCCCACCATCATGGAAACCTACCAGGTGGATTTTAGTTCTCTGTTCAGTTTAATCAGCAACAATAATTTGTTGGTTGCGGCCGGTGCCATCGACACAGGCGCTGGCCGAATGGTACTCAAAGTACCTGGCATCATTGAAAATGTACAAGACGTGATGGACATGCCGGTCAAAGTGACCGAAGACGCCGTGGTTGTACTCAAAGACGTTGCCAGCATTCGCCGCACATTTAAAGACCCCAACAGCTTTGCCAGACTTGATGGGCAACCTACTCTGGTGCTTGAGATCAGTAAACGCCTTGGCGCTAATATCATTGAAACTATCGATGCGGTGCGCGCCACCATCGATGCCAAACGTGAATTTCTGCCAGCGAACCTGGAAATTGGTTTTCATCAAGACAAGTCCAAGCAAACCAAGGAGATGCTCGGCGATTTGCAGAACAACGTTATATCAGGCGTGGTACTCGTCATGATTGTCATCATGGCGGCGCTGGGCATACGCTCGTCCCTGTTAGTCGGTTTTGCTATCCCAGGATCTTTTCTAGCAGGCATCATGGTGATCAACGCCATGGGCTTTACCATGAACGTTATCGTGCTGTTCAGCTTAATACTGGTTGTTGGTATGTTGGTCGATGGGGCAATTATAGTCACCGAGCTTGCCGATCGAAACCTCAGTCAAGGCATGAGTAAGTCTGAAGCCTATGCTACCGCGTCCAAACGTATGTCGTGGCCTATTATTGCCTCTACGTTTACCACCTTAGCCGTATTCGCCCCACTGTTATTCTGGCCCGGGCTGATTGGTCAGTTTATGCGTTACATGCCTATAACCGTTATTTCGTGTTTAATAGCCTCGCTGTTTATGGCTTTGATTTTCATACCCGTTATCGGTAAGTTGATTGGGAGAAAACCAGAGCAAACTGACGCTTCCATCAATTCAACCTCCGACGATCCAAAAGAGATCAAGAGAGCACAACTTCGTAAGGTAGTGCAAAACCCTGATGGATCTAACGAGGCCGGTGATATCGCTGCGCAGGATGTTATCGATGCCTCAAAAGGTTCTCGCGCCGGTTATTTGCGCATACTTCACAAACTGCTTAAGTTTCCTACCGTCACTTTGCTTGCTGTGCTGATTTTTACTGTACTGAGTTATGTGGTTTATGGCGCTTTGGGCAAAGGGGTCGAATTTTTCCCAGACATCGAACCGGAGTCACTGATAGCCAAAGTCCATGCACGGGGCGACTTGTCAATTTATGAACAAGACAAAATACTTACCCGGGTCGAAAACCTGTTAATCGGCAATGATGCGTTTAAGTCTGTTTACACTCGCACGGGAGGCGATTCACAAGAAGGCGGTGATGTTATTGGCAACATCTCATTAGAATTAAAAGACTGGGATAAAAGACCAAAAGCCGTTGAGCTTATTGCTGATATGGAAGAGATGGTCGCTGACATTGCCGGTGTGCAAATAGAATTTCTTAAAAACGAAGGCGGCCCAGGTGGCGGCGGCAAGCCCATCAATGTTCAGATCAGCGCCAGCACCACCGAAAAACTCCATGCGGCCGTTGAGTACGTGCGCGAGCAAATGGTGGCCGTTGGCGGGTTTTCCGGTGTAGAAGACAACCGCCCCCTACCCGGCATTGAGTGGCAGCTTAAAGTTGACCGTAAAGTGGCAGCGGAATACGGTGCAAGCATTGCGCTCATTGGTAACGCTATTCAATTAATAACCTCTGGTATTCGAGTGGCAGGCTATCGACCAGATGATGCTACAGACGAGCTGGACATTCGCATGCGCTATCCGGTCGAGCAACGCAACCTCGATCAGATTACCCAACTGCGTGTGCTAACTAATCGTGGCATGGTGCCTATATCAAATTTTGTATCACTAACACCAGCCCCAAAAACCGGCATGATCAATCGTGTAGATGGTAACCGGGTTATCACCATTCAATCCGATGTCGCTGAAGGCTTTTTACCTGATACACAAAAAAAGCTATTGGAACAAAAGCTACTCGATGGCCCGGTAGACCCGGAAGTGTCAGTGGTATTCAAAGGTGAAGCACAAGAACAACAAGAAGCCATGATCTTCTTGCTAACCGCGTTTGTGTCCGCCATCTTTTTCATGATGATTATTCTGGTGACCCAGTTCAACAGTTTGTATCAGGCCATACTGGTACTAAGCGCTATCTTATTCTCAACGTCAGGTGTACTAATAGGCTTACTGATAACCGGGCAAACCTTTGGTATCGTGATGGTGGGTATTGGGATTATTGCGCTTGCCGGAATTGTGGTGAACAACAACATCGTTCTAATCGATACTTACAACAAGTTTCGTGATGCAGGCTCATCAGCATTAGATGCTGCAATGCTCACAGGCTCCGTTCGTGCACGACCAGTATTCCTGACAGCCGTTACCACCATATTAGGTTTAATGCCGATGGTGTTGTCGATGAATATTAACTTTATTTCGCGAGACATTTCGTTTGGCGCACCATCAACTCAATGGTGGACACAAATGGCCAGTGCCATTGCCGGTGGTTTGGCTTTTACGACGTTGCTTACTTTGTTTTTAACACCGTGCTTATTGGTGTTAGGCGCTAAGGTCAGCGCGAAGCGTACTATCAGGAAGCACAAACGAGCGCTGAAACGACGTGCCAAGGCTGCAGCTCAACAAGCACCGGCGGCTACATAAGCCTACCTATCGATTGCGGAGCTTCGCACGGTTGTATCAAGACTTTATCTCGCCAGAAAAGAACAGGCTACAGATCGGAGGGAAATTGGTTGGCAAAGAGTTGAACGGGCGATTAGTCCGTTTGACGTCTCTTGGCTTTGCGCCGATCGTCGAATCCGTCTGGCAATGTTTCAGACTTTACTCGGCGATCAACACCTGATCGTTCTTCAAGCACTTCCTCGAGTTGCTCAACGGTCAAGTTAGGGGACTTGTTTGCTGGCGAATTTGCTGGCGAATTTGCTGGCGAATTTGCCGGTGTGTCAGCTGTCTCGTCTGCTCGCTTTTCGACCGACACATTAGCGGTCACACCCGCTAACACATCCACTGCCAACTCCACAGTCATATACTTCGTGCTATTCCCTGTAATATCCCCTGCCCCATTCAAGAGCACATTAATTGGCAAAGAAAGGATTGGCAAAGAAGGGATGGGCAAAGAGGTGGGAACAGCTGCGGATTGCGCTGCTACTGTTGCTTGCGTGTTCATTTGTATTGACATTTGTGCTCGTCCCACTTCCGCTCGGCAAAAACAACGACTTACGTACACCTGCACTCATATTATCTATATATTGTGGTTCGGTCAATTCGAAACCACTAGATATTCTGTTTGCACGGTTACATCGTGTTCATAGTTTGTTCAGCCTTAAGCGGCGACTCAGCCGGTCAAGCCCCTTAACAATTAGAGCAGCTCGGCGGCGCAAAGCGTCGCTTTGAGACAATAGAATTTGAAGATGATTGTAAAGTCAAACTACAACGCCATGGGCCATGGCGTCTCCTGAATCGTAAACGCAAAAACGCCATTGAAAATGGCGTCACTCAGAATGCAAAACAACGACGCCATTGAAAAATGGCGTCCCCTAGGAACATCACAAGCCGTTCCTCAAAGTTCATAGCGGTGTCACTTACCTTTAAAATCAATATTTTAAGTTCTTTGAAGTTTCTCACAGTCCCTTGACGTTTAATCAAAACTGAGGCACATTCTGAGGCAAGCAAAAATTTTTTAGGCCCATGAATCGAAATCAGCTCCACGCCAACAAATTGCGAACACTCAAATACACCGGCACCCGGCAAAAAGTCTGGGACGGTGACGGACTGGTATTGCGTGTGCTGCCCAGCGGTCTGCATTGGCAAGTCAGGTATACCTACCGTGGGCGAGATAGCTGGTTAAAGATTGGCGAATACCCCGACATGAGCCTGAGCGATGCCAGAGAGGAACGCGACAAAATAAAACGTCAGGCGCGAGCTGGCATTGATCCAAAGCCAAGTGATGACAAGCCCATTACATTTGAAGAAGCGGCAGAGCGATGGAAGGAAAAGCAAGGCCGCGAATGGAGTGACAGTCACCGCAAGAATGTACGGCTTCGACTCATGAAACATGTTCTACCGCATATTGGTGAACTGCCTTTGCCAGAAGTTTCAACTCAAGACATACGCAGAATATTGGACAGAATTGTTAGTGAAGGGCATCACGTAACGGCGCGCAAAATCAGGCAATACGTCAGTCAGGTGTGCCGCCATGCTGTGATTGAAGGTGACATTTCAGACGACCCAGCCTCACTACTAGAAAACTATGTCAGAGGCGGAACGGCAAAACCACACCCACACATCACGGATCCAACTGAACTTGGCCGCTTGCTCCGCCGATTGGACAAAGACACAAACTCTGCAAGTACAGCCATAGCGCTGCGAATGGCCCCACACGTCATGCTGCGCCCAGGTGAGCTCAGACAAGGCAGGTGGTCAGAGATTGATCTCAAAGCAGCACTTTGGACAATACCGGCAGCACGCATGAAAAAGTCGAGTAAAGGTAATCACCTAATACCGCTTTCACGACAGGTTGTTGGCTTACTAGTTGAGCTACAGGAAT